>Ga0207419_1000669_pt1 | contig 29214 bp, 26 predicted proteins | sample ElkSloMetagenome_4_FD_184723 | JGI IMG/M metagenome (GOLD analysis project Ga0207419, IMG submission 184723) | Hot spring microbial communities from Elkhorn Slough, Monterey Bay, USA - MD2A (version 2) | ecosystem: Environmental > Aquatic > Marine > Intertidal zone > Estuary: Microbial mat ... | reverse complement strand
CATGTCATCATTACTGTTCCGTTTCCGTAATTTGGCAAAACATAAACCCACTTTGAGAAAGAAATTTGTCTGTTGTAAAGCCATTTTTTTAATAATTGCTCTTCTTCACCTAAAGATATCTGGTCGACGTATTTAAAATTCTTTTTTTCAAAAGGTTCTTTAGTCCTTCATTATTCTATGAATAATTACGTATTTGCCTATTCTACTTTGCTGGTCTAAATTATCATCACAGATATCCCAGTGTCCATCAAGAAACTCAACTTCAAGGGTGGCAACTTTAAATAATTCATCAATATTTGAAAGATGGTTTTCTAATTCTTCACGACTAATTTTACTTTCACAGAATTTTATATAATAATCTTGGATTGAATGTTGTATGTAAATTTCTTCGTGTTTAGTAACCTCACCACTTTTTTTCACAAATTTTTTAAAAACTACTGGAGCTGTAATAATATATTTTCCCACATCAGTTGATGTATCATTTTCTTTATTTTTTTTCATATTTACTTTTTTTTGTACTGTGCAGGATAAATTACAAAATACTAATAATGTTGCCAACAGGGAAAAATAAAATTTATGTATTATACTTTTCATTCTTAAATATTTTCTAATTTTCCATACATATTTTATTGCCACATGTTTTCTACTAATTTAACGAATCGACAGGAAGTCAAGAAAAGAAAAACTGCTTCAAACAACTCCAGAAAATGGCTTCCGGTCACCCGAAAATCACTTCCAGTCGGTATAAAGTTATATCTAGTCATATGATAACATTTTATTCTTTTTTCAAGGCATATTTCAATCCAAACGACAATACCATTCCATAATGACGAACTTCTGAGTTTGAAAAATAATTGTCATTTGTAATGCTTGTAAAACTGTGTTGGTATCCCAAGTTTGTAATTATTTCCAGCGACTTGGATTTTGCTTGTGATATTATAATTCGATCAAATGGGTCTTGATGACGAAAAGGTAATGTTTGAAGTATTTCTAGGTCTTCGAAATCGAACTCAAGAATAATAAATCCTTTTTGATTAAGGTATTCCTCAAGATCAGTCAGGCTACCTTTTAACTTTAATTTGCCGATGTTTAATTTGATAGCAATTTCCCATAAGCTTGCGTTGCTCAGAAATACTGTATTATCAATATTCTCAATTTTGGTCTGAGTGTCTAGAGTTATTCTTTTATCACCTACCATATACCAAAGTAGGATATGAGTGTCAATTAGGTATTTCACTTTTGGTAATCTCTGAATTGGTCGAGAGGAGCGTTGAAGTCATCATCGATGAACTCAATTATATGCTTTCCAGAACCAAAAATTTTCTGGTTAGATTTGCTCTGGGTACTAAGTCGCTTTTTCAAAGTCAATAGCTTATTGATTTCCTCTTGGTCATTGATTTTAGTGATCCAGTCAATTAGTTCTACTTTTATCGATTCAATGCTCATAGTTAATAGGTACTAAAATATTTTATAATTAAATATACGATAAAAATCCTGTTTTGTTAAATGTTGGTTGTTTTTGCATGTGTATGTCCGGCATGGGCAACTGGTATCGAAGATACCACATTATTCCAGGGGGTGCAATACATGACCTGGTACTGACCCCGCATCAAGTGCGGGACAGGCTCCGGGGAGATCTTCGTCCATCGTATGGAAGAAGAAGTCAGTCCCGAGGCCTCTGGATCATAGTAACTGTCAGTCACGAGCTGGGGTTGGCTTTGTGTGTTGGCAAAAACCAAATGTGCTTGACCGAGCGTTGGCTTTTTTCAGCTTGCGCCACCGGGTAGTATATGAAAAGTAGGCGATTTCGAAGCACTAAATTTTCGATTAAGCAGAAAGTTTGATACGAGCCAAAACTCTTGATTTTACTACTATTTCGGCTATTTTTTATATACATTGTTATAGTCAGCCTTTTTTCAATTTAAATTAAACAAGTCATTAATTTTTTTGTCTGTTAGCAAGTTATTAAAAGCCTTTTGATGATGGTTTTTTTCTTGAAACGGATGACTTCTGAATAAGTCAGCGTATTCTATTTCTGTCAAGTCGCAAAGGTCTTCGGCTTTTTTTGATGCTTCTTCATTTATCTTTTTTAGGTATGAAGAGTTGTACTTCATTTTGTCTTTGTCAACCCAACCAGCTTTAATGAATGATTTTGTCTTTCGGTCGCAACGACAAGGATTTGAAGTGTTGATTAAGCCGCATTTGTTATTCATAAAATTGTATAGGTCTCTTCTTGCTCTTGAAAGTCTTTGACGAAAATTATCTTTGGTAATGTCCAACATTTGTGAGCCTATTGTATGGTCAATACCAAATATTTCTCCTAAAACGTAAGCCAAGCGTTGTTTTCTATCCAAGCAAAGTAACATTCCGCTCATACAACTGATGTTGGCTTCTTGTATCAATTCTTTCATCTCTGCTTTTTCCAAATCGGATAGGTCTGTATCTGGCATTTGTCCAAGTTCACTGCCATATTGCTCAAAAGAAGTGATGTAGTCTTCCAACCAAACCTTTTTCATTTTCAGAAAGTGATTGAAAGTAATGCGGTATAACCAAGTTCTGAAATTGCTCTCGCCTTTAAATTGTGCAATATTAGTAATAACTTTTATCAATACTTCTTGTGTTACGTCTTCTGCGTCAAATGGGCTCAATGTCATCTTTAAAGCTACATTGTAAATGTAGTGTTGATGCTTTTTTATCAATGTTTCTAAGGCAATTTTTGAACCTTCCCTTGCTTGTGTTATCAGTTCATTATCGGCTCTGTCTTGATATTGGGTTTGAAATGGATTACTCATTTTTTCTTTGCAAATTTTGTCAATACGGTTTGGTAAGAAATATCTAAAAGATGTTTCAACAAATCTAAGTTTTCACTATCTGGATTATTGATACAAACCCAACCTAACCAAGCATAAATAGGATGCGGCATCAACATTCCTGTGGTGCTGAAATCAAAATCAAGTTCTACTATCTCACCTTTAGCTGGTCGTTTAGGAGTATCTCCAAATAATTGGAGATACTGTTTTTTACCCACGCCAATACTTAAACGATAAACTCCTTCTCTGTCTAAATTGGAAGCCTTGTCATTGGGTCCGTCACTTTCTTTGATTGTGGCAAAATATATTCCTTTTGGCAGGGAACCATCAGGATTGTAAAAGAAACTTCGCTCACGATAAGCATTTGTTACAATTACACCCTGATAGTTGTCTAAAATCCATTGCTCTAATTTCTTTGCATTCATTCTTCAATGATAATCGGGGTTGTAAGGTTCATTTTAACAGAGTTGAAATCAATTTTCTCCATAAAAGGAAGAACCAATTCTGATGTTTCCGAAAGTTTCATTGTTGTCTCTGCACTTTCTTGGTCTTTCCAAAAAACTACGTCAGTCCAAGTACTGTCTTCTGATACTGTCAAAGTCCTTTTTATGAACCCGTTTTGCTTCTCTAAAAAGTCCTTTTGCATTGCACGTGCAGATTGCTCAAAGTCTTTTGCTGTAACTCCTTGATTGAGTTTAAATGTGGTAATTTCCACCATTCCTGTCCTTTGTTGTTCCATTGTCATTTCCTTTTTGTTTTGAGTTGATGGATTGCAAGACATCATAAAAGCTGTTACAAGTCCGATTAAAACAATCCTGTTCATACTGTCTGTTTTTAATGTTTGACAGTTAGATACTCAAAACTTCAAGGTGTGACAGTTGTCGTTCGTTTTTTTAGGTTGGCTATAACGTCAAATATAACCAAAATTACATATATTCCTCTATTCAAAAAATACACATAGCCAACAAATAAGTGCGGCCCTACCACACCTTATTGAAGCCTAATTGATGTGTGGCGTACTTTATTCATCTGCCAAAGCTTCCCTTCTTATCAAGATACTCCTGATCCGGTTGAAATCAAATAAGATCATTTGATTGTCAAATTTTCCCAAAAGCATCCTTTCCTGTGGTAGGGGAGGGAAAATACTGATTTTTTCTGCCTCCTTTTCTCCTATTTCCTTTACCGATAAAATAGCCAGAGGTTTGGTATTGGCCACACTATCATACTGAGGATATTGACCCGGGTTGATGTACTGATCGGCTACAATATAACTCACCTTGTCCATAAAATTATATAACACACTGGTGTCAGCTTCTGCTACTTCGGGTACCAGGTATTTATTATTGCGAAAAATAATACTAAAGCTACTTTCCGGATTTCGAGGGTAATCCAGCGCCAGGGTATCAATAATGTTCCAGTTGGTTGCTAAAACAATACGGTTTCGCCAATCATTTTCAGTGATCTCAAAAAGACCGGCTACATAACTTTCATAACCTGGCAAATGAACTACATAGGGTGTTTCTTCTTCGGGTTTTTTAAAATAAGAAACATTGGCTTCCTTATCTCCTCCGGCAACGTATTCCATCAATAATTGAGATTGGCCGTAAATTTTCACCTGGTAACCATTTTCTCGTAGGCTGTCAATTACTTCCGCCTGCATTACTTCAGCTACCTGCCGTTGTGCTCTTACCCGATTAAGTACCGAAAGCAATACCGTGCGCATTCCTTCATCCAGTAAATATTTATCATTGACCATCCATCTACCACTTTTCCTGCTTAAAACAGTTCCCTTTCCTTCGTGCATTATTTCTACCCGGGTGATTTGAGCGGTGTCTGCCACGGCAAATATCTCTTTGGCGAGATTAGTGCCACGTTTTTCATCACTTATGCTGTACAATAAAATAGTGATTACTACCAGCACCGATAGTATTATCAATAATTGTATATTCTTCTTTTTTTGCATTAGCTACGGCCGTATTTTCTTTTTCTTAACAAAAGCTTAACCACTCCAAACAATATCAAAACCACCAGGGGGAGTGCTAAGTTTATCAATTGCCACTTAAGTTTTCCTTCCTGAACTTTTATCTTATCCAGTGGTCTAATTTTTATTTCTTTATTTCGGGCTGTTATTAATCCATCTTCATCAATTAAATACGCTATAGCATTTAAAATAAAATCTTGATTGGCAAATTGCTGCTGCGTGATAGGATCAAAACCAAGTGGCACTGCTTCTCCTGTTTGAGGATTTGTTGCCGAAATGGCGATGTCACCATCAGAAACTACAATCATTTTAGTGTTTGTGCTTTCTGTTAAAAAACTTTCTTTTGCTATGTTGTCAGGCAATATCCTGTTTTTAAATAAGGATGTAAAGGTGCCATCTAATAAATAGCTAACAGTAAATGGGCCTGCGTTAAATGCTTCAGGATTATAGCCTTCTCTTATTTGATTTAAATTAAGTGGGTAGGGTGCCTGCCTTATTTTACAATATTGAGAAGTAAACATCAATGGTGTTTTAGTTACCCCGGTGGCTTTCACGGTATCCATCGTGCTTATAAATTGGGTGTAAATTGCATTTAAATTCCTGGTTACCGGATGATTGCCAAAGTTATTGATCAATGGAAAATAAGGCCATGGCATAGGGCGTATTTGTGGTTGATCGCCTACATTACCTACCACTACCGGGTAGGCACTGGCATTGAGGTCCATTATGTGGTTGTTATTTATGCGAATACCATACTGAAAAAGCATGTCTAATAAATTTAGATCGTAAGGAGCGGCAATACTTCCTTCACCACCCAGGCTGTCCATACTTACCCGCAGGGCATCTATTAGCCAAAATATTTTTCCGCCATTCATCAGGTATTGATCTATTTCATACTTTTCGCTTTCGCTAAATCGTAGCGTAGGCTTTATTACCATCAGCACGTCTATCTTGTCTAATTCCGTATCGCCCAATGCAACATCCCGTATCAGGTAATCATCGCGTACCAGGTTTTTCAAACCTGCCATACCGGCTTGACTGGGGGTACCATGTCCTTTTAAAATACCCACCATTTTTTTATCGGTCATTACCATGCTTCGCATGGTAGAAATTAACTCATATTCTATCCCTTCAATGGATTGATTGAGACGCTCTTGCGATCCGGCGGCTAAATTACCCTTTAACAGCATAACTCCTTCTTCCTGGCCGCCATAATATACAATTGCCCCCGGAAAAATCAATTTTTCAATTTGCTTGCCTTCTTCTGTGGCAAAAAGGTTGGTGGGTTGTATGCCTTTACTGTTAAGTCGCTGCATAAATTGATTGCGAGATTTTTCACTTATGGCGGTGGCTGGATCGATAAATTGATACTGCAAATTACCACCGGCATAGCTTTTAAATTCCTCCAGTGTTTCCCTGATCGACTTTTGGAAGCGCTCAAATCCTGCGGGTAAATCACCTGCCAAAAACACCTCGATTGTTACTACATCTTCTAAATTTCGAAGTAGCTCACGCGTGGGCTTGGCTATGGTATATCGCTTTTCCTCTGTCAGGTCAATCCTGAAAAAAGCCCGCGAGGCCATATTATTAATGATAAGAAGCAGAAATATTCCGATCAAAAATTTAAGGAAATCTTCAAGTTTTTTACTTTCCAGGTTTACCATTTTCTACTTTTTAATACTAAATGGGTAAGCATAAGCATTATGGTTGCCATGCTGATAAAATAAATAAGATTGCGCGAATCAAGCAATCCTTTGCTTAGTGAATTATAATGATATAATATGCCCAACTGCTCCAACGCTAATGAAAATTGCCCCCATACATCTACAGCTGCCAAGGAGCCAAAACCTGAATATAAAATAAAGCAAAGGAAAACAGCAATGATAAATGAAACAATCTGATTTTCGCTCATGGAAGAGGCGAATAACCCGATAGCGGTAAAAACACCTCCCAGTAAAATTAATCCTACATATGAACCGGCCACTCCAGCAGTATCTATATTGCCCACCGGGTTTCCTAATTGATAAAGTGAATAATAGTAAATAATGGTAGGCACGAGTGAAAAAATGACCAACATAAAGCCTGAGAAATATTTGCCAAGTATTATTTGCCATTCGGTAAGCGGCTGGGTGAGAAGTAACTCAAGGGTACCAGATTTTTTTTCCTCGGCAAACATGCGCATGGTAATGGCCGGTATTAAAAACATGAACACGTACGGACCCAAAGAAAATAGTGTTTCCATAGAAGCAAAGCCATACTCCAACACACTGGTTTCAGGAAAAACCCAGGTGAGCAAACCTATGCTGAGCAAAAATACGCTAATTACCACGTACGCGATCAGTGAGTTTAAAAAACTATTTACCTCCTTTTTAAAAACTTCAAACATAATTTATGATTTTGTCAGTTGCTGAAAAATCTTTTCCATAGTATTTTCTTCCTTTTTCAATCCTACCAGAGGCCAATTTTTTTCTCCAGCCATTTTAAAAATTTGCGAACGCATATCTTCATGCCCACTCACTTTTACGGTGTAATTTAGTTCATTCACTTCTTCGATGGATTCTATATTTTCTAAAGCTTTCAAACCAGACAAATCTACCGGCGAGGAAAATTCCAGCGACAGTACCTGCACTTGTTGCATTGTACCTTGCAATTCGTTTACTTTACCATCGGCTACTATTTTTCCTTTATTTATGATAATTGCCCGGTCACATAAAGCTTGCACTTCTTGCATAATGTGTGTACTCAGTATCACAATTTTGTCTTTGCTCATCAGCTTTATCAAATTACGTATTTCTATAATTTGATTGGGGTCTAAGCCGGTGGTAGGTTCATCAAGAATAAGCACTTTCGGATCGTGAATTAGTGCCTGAGCCAGTCCTACCCGTTGCCGGTAGCCTTTTGATAGTGCTCCCAACTTCTTGTGTTGTTCACGCGAGAGTCCTGTCAGTTCTACCATTTCGGCAACTTTCGTAGTCAGGGATTTACCTTTCATGCCATACAACCTTCCCACGAAAGGAAGATATTCCTTCACGTACATGTCGAGGTAAAGTGGATTATGCTCTGGTAAATAACCCAGCATTTTTCTCACTTGCAGAGGTTTTTCGGTTACCTCTTGTCCAAAAATCATTGCTTTACCCCGGGTGGGAGGCAGATAGGTGGTAATAATTTTCATAGTAGTGGACTTGCCAGCCCCGTTAGGGCCCAAAAAACCTACTATTTCTCCCTGGTTTACACTAAAGGATATATCATCTACAGCGGCTTGCTGTCCAAATTTTTTAGTTAATCCACTTATTTCTACTGACATGCTACAAAAAAATGATTTTCTGATGTATCAAATACCAAAAAGTAACGACCGTAAAGTTATGATTATTTTGAGAAACAGGAATGGGCACAAGGTTTAATTATCTTTTGCATTGGATGAATATGAAACCGCGGATAAAGTTTCGGTGCAAGATTTTAAAAAAGTTGCCTTGAAACACCTGTATCATTTTTTAAAAACTTGATTTTAATAAACGAGTTTATTATTTAACTTTAAATTCAAATTATATCACTATGGCCGATCAACTTAAATTCAATAGAAGAAAATTCATCTCTGTAGGAGCGACATTAAGCCTGGGTTTACCATTTGTAGGCAAAGCCAAATCAAGTTATCCTCAGCCATCCTTATCTAAGAAAAAGGTAACACCCGAATGGCGAAACAAACAAGCTGGCATGGCTTATCGGCAATTGGGCAATACTGGCATGATGATATCTGAAGTAGTGAGTGGGGGAGACCCGGTGAGAATGAACAACCTCAAAACTACAGAAATAGCTATTGAAAGAGGTGTGAATTACCTGGACATGGCACCAGCTTACGGGGGAGGTGAATGTGAAGAAAGCTATGGCAAGATAATCGACAGCGCTGCCAAGAGGGAAAAGGTATTTATGACTACCAAAGTAAGTGGATATACCCGGGTGCGAAATCGCTTGTATCGTGAAATTTTTGATGGATTATCCGGCAGCAAGCAAGAATACTATCAGCAAAAAGCCAATCAACTGCGAATGATTCGCAATGTAGATAAGCCTGGCTACTTTATCACCTATTATCCCGGACAGCCCCGCTCATTTGAAGGTACATACCTGAGCAATGCCCTGGCTGTCGATTATGCACATAAAGTTGAGGGCAGCCCCGAATTCAAAAAATACATTATCGACTCAATAGAAGGAAGCTTAAAAAGGGTGGGTACCGATTATTTTGACATATTGATATGTCCGCATGGTGCCGGTTCACCAGAAGAAGTGCAAATAGAAGAGACATTTACAACCTTTGAGCAGCTTAAGAAAGATGGCAAGGTACGATTCCTTGGGGTATCAACCCACAACGATCCTGCCGGCGTAGTACGAGCTGCTAAAGAAACAGGAATATACAACATGGCCATGTGTGCCTACAATATTGTTAACGCGGGCTACATGGAAAGGGAAATCCACTTGGCCAAAGAGAGCGGCATGGGAATTATAGCCATGAAGGCAGCTATGGCAGTAGCTACTCAGCATAAAGCGCTACAACCAATTCCACAATGGCGAATTGATAAAGTAGAACGAATAGTGCCTGGCGATATGAAGCCACCGGTAAAAGCTTATTTGTGGGCCCTGCAAAATCCTAATATATCGGCGGTGATTTCCAACCTTTGGGATGCGCAACACATCAGTGAAAATTTATCGGTTGTAGGAAAAAAAGTGGAGCTTCAGCCAGGTTAATTTTGCACATTAGACAAAAAATAATTAAATTAAGGCTTTTTTTTCACAAATCATGAATTGAAAGCCTTTTTTGTTATTAAAACCAGTATTTTAACTGATCTATGAAAAAACTGAAACTACTACAAATTCAAGGTAAATACGCGCCAAGTTGGTGGCTGCAACAGCATGAGCAGCAATTTATAGCTACTCTGGAGTCCATTCTGAGTCAGCCGTCTTTAATAATCAGTACCCGGTACCGTACCGATTTATTTTTTATAGAGAATAATAATATTGTGGATAACATAATCAAATCATGGTGCCTCAACCAATGCAAAGATTACCACCATCGATTCATAGAGCTTTTCACGCAAGTAGATAATAGAAATGATGCCTTGCGACATTACTTTACCAGCTTGTACATTTTGGCAAAATATCCAAGGGCATTTCAGCAATATAAGCACAAGTTTAACCTGGTAAAGGAGCGGCAGGCTAAAAATAGCATAATGATAATGCTGATTAAGAGTGAACAATACCTGGATAGGGTAAATAATGCTTACCGCGCTAGTGGTATGATGCTAAACGAAGAAAATTCCTTAAAGGATAGTAGCTATCCTATCAATAATGAAAAAATTTATTGGCTGCAAAATTTGAATAGTAATTGATTTGCACTAGCTGTATATAATGATAGTTGCCATTATACCATAGATAATTATCTATTCGACTTACTTTACCCGCCAAAGCGAATCTACATAATATTTATTTTGATCAAAAAAGTTTTCAACGAGTTCAAAGCCCGTTTTATTGGCTAAAGATTGTATGAAATGAAGATCATATTTTCTTGAAATCTCGGTATGAATAGCCTCCCAGGCATGAAAATGAAATGTAGTATTTAAACTTTTAATGGTCACTTGTTGAGCTACTTCACTTATCAAATAACTCCTGCACTCTCCTGATACAGGATCATAAAATGGATAATGCCTGAATTTATCCAGATTAAAATCTGCTCCCAACTCATTATTTATTCTTTGTAGTAAATTAAGGTTGAAGGATTTCGTGATTCCGTTAGGATCGTTATAAGCTTTTAAAATTACGTTTGGGTCTTTTTTGAGATCAAATCCAGTGAGCAGCATATCTCCTTGGGCCAGGTTTTGATGAAGGTGTCTTAAAAAATCCACTGTACCCGAAGGAGTAAAATTACCAATATTACCACCTAAGAACAAAACTATTTTTTTTCGATCATCAACAAGATTAAGCTGGGCAAGTGTTTCAAAATAATCTCCTTGCAGGCATTCCACGGTTAATTCCGGCAGCCTATGTTGTAAATCAAGTTGGAGTTCTGAAAGTATATTACCGGAAATATCAATTGGTAAATATTTAAAGTTGGCTTTTTGCTCTGTAAAATAGGAAAGTAAAACCTTCGTTTTCATGCCATCTCCGGCACCAAATTCTATTAAATCGAAAAAACTACGACTACCGGTAAAATATTTAAGCAGGGATTGCTTGTGATTATTGAAAATTGCAAATTCGCAATCGGTAGGATAGTATTCCTTCATTTGCATTATTTTCTGAAATATTTCATCGCCTTTTTTGTCATAAAAATACTTGCTTGATAAATGCTTAGGGCTTGAGGATAGCCCGATTGATACATCTTCTGCAAATTTAGGATCTTTGGCTTTTTCTGAAGTTTCTTGAGAGTTTAATTTCTCCTCGGTAGTGGAATTCATCTATCTATAAGGTTTATTGTTTTAAATATCTTCGGCCAACCTAATACCTGTAAATTGCCATTGCAAATGGGGATGAAAGAAATTTCGATACGTAGTTCGAATATGGTTGGCTGAAGTAGCACACGAGCCGCCTCTGAGTACCATTTGATTTACCATAAATTTCCCGTTGTATTCTCCTAGTGCTCCGCCAGGCCGCTGATAGCGAGGATAAGGCAAATAAGCGCTTTGAGTCCATTCCCAACAATCTCCCATAAGCTGCAACGAATCGCCTTGTAAAGACTGGGGGTGGAAATGCTTATGGTCTACAAAATTACCATTATTTGGTTTCGTGACATAACGTTGGGCAGCTACTTCCCATTCATGCTCAGTAAGCAAGCGCTTGCCCCTCCAGGCAGCAAATGCATTGGCTTCATAGTAGCTAATATGGGTTACAGGTTCTGCAGGAGCCATTTTTTGAAATCCGGAAAGCTTATAGTTGTACCAGCTGTCCTCTTTCTTATACCAGTAAAGTGGTGCTTTTACATTATTGCTTTTTACCCAGTCCCATCCATCAGACAACCAGTGACGATGGTCTTGATAACCACCATCTGCTAAAAATTCCAAGTACTCCTGATTGGTGATTAACCGATTGAGAAACTTAAAACCATTTAAATACACCTTGTGAACTCCTGTTTCATTATCATAGTGAAAGTCATCGCCCTGATAGCCAATTTTATATACACCTTCTGCTATTTCAAAGTAATGCTCAGCTGATACAATTCCATGCGATTGATCTGGAGTATCGTTTGACTGATAAACTGGAAATAAGGGGTTATGACCAAGGATATATTTAATATCAGTAAGCATCAATTCCTGATGTTGCTGTTCGTGTTGCAAACCTATCTCAATTATGTAAAGCATTTCTGGCGTTTTTTCCTGATTGCTTTCAAAAAAAGACAACATTTGATCATCTACATATTTTCTAAAGGCAAAAACATCAGCTACCGAGGGGCGGGTCATGTTGCCCCGGTTAGGCCTTAATACCCTTTCTCCTAAGCTTTCATAGTAGCTGTTAAAAAAGTAATTATAATCAGGATGAAACATTTTATAATTGGCAACATACTTGGCTAAAAGCAAGTTTTCAAAAAACCATGTAGTATGCGCCAGATGCCATTTGGGTGGACTTACATCAACTATCGGCTGAACTACATAATCTTCAATACTTAATGGTTCGCAAATACTTAATGATAAATTTCTAACATTTAAATACTTATTTTTGAGCGTATTTATATCCTTAGATAATGTAGGGGTAAAATTTTCTAAATAAGATTCCATCAAAAAAAATTAGACAACAGAAAAAGTTTAATTAACTAAAACATACCATAGAGTGGCTTAAAGATATAATTTGTAACAATAAGTATCATTTAATGTTTACCTGATAGCTACTTCATTTTAGTAAATTTTTTTATCTATGAAAATTTTTATAGTAATCCTGGGTATCCTCATGATTGCAGCCACACTCATCCCATTTATAAGAAAAGAATTTTGGTGGATTAGAGTTTTTGACTTTCCCCGGCTGCAAATATTGTCGATAGCATGCATTGTTTTGGTTGCCTATTTATTTTATTGGAATTCGGGAGAGTTTTGGGAGAATTTCTTTTTAATAATGCTCATTGCTGCTATTTTACATCAGTTAAGTGTTATCCTTCCTTATAGTCCTATTCATAAAAAGCAAGTGGTTCTCTGTCAAGACCCATTTGAAAGTATATCCTTTAGTATAGTAGTTATGAACGTGCTCATGACCAATCGCAATAGTGAAAAGGCATTAGAAATTATTGAGAAAAATGATCCCGATATTCTATTAGCCTTAGAAACCGACCACTGGTGGAAAGGGCAATTTTCTCCTTTGGAGGAAAAATATCCGCACAATGTATTAGTTCCTATTGATAATACTTATGGTATGTTACTTTATAGTAAACATGAATTAATTTCGCCAACTGTAGAGTACATTTTGGTAGAAGGGGTTCCATCAATTCATACTCGAGTGAAAATAAACGAGGCAATTATTACTTTATATGCCGTACACCCCGAGCCACCGGCACCCGGGCACAGCGAAAAATCTACAAACCGCGACGCTGAGCTAATTACCATAGGAAAAAAAACCAGAAACAATGAAAAGCCTGTAATCGTAGCGGGTGATTTAAATGATGTTGCCTGGTCCTATACTACCAGCATGTTTACAAGGTTTAGTGAATTGCTTGACCCCAGGGTAGGTAGAGGAATGTTTAATACTTTCAACGCCAAACATACGTTGATGCGATGGCCATTAGATCATATTTTTCATTCAGACCATTTTCAACTTGGGAAAATTAAACGATTAGAAGCTTTTGGTTCCGACCATTTTCCCATGTATTTGCAATTATGTTTTAAACCTGATGATAAACACATACAGGATGAACCTGAAGCCGATAAGGAAGAGGTCGATTTTGCCAATGATAAAGTTGAAAGAGCTCATAATGGTGAATAAAAGAGCACAAAGGAAAACAAGCGATAGCTTTGCTTAATTAATTAAATAAAGGCGCAAATGCCAATCTCAAATCCATTAATAGTTTTGTTTATTCCTCAATATAATTAATTGTGCGATATTTCTTATTTTTCTTTTTGCTAATCAGCCGGTTAGCCTGGGCACAACAAGATACGCTCAAGCAGGCTGATTCTATTGTTATAATGGATGAGCATAAAGAAAATAAAATAATTGAAGACATTACAGAATACAGCAAGCGCGATAACATTTTTGGACTATTATTAAATAATGTAATTAAGCACCCTGGTAAGAAGATAGATCAATGGGAATATAGCTATAAGCAGTATGATGAATATGTTGATAAGGTAATTAGAAATGTTTCCATCAATACAATGGAGGTGTTTGGCCAGAAAGGGTCTGATACGGCCAGAGATCCTAACATGATAGAAAAACTGGGCGACTTTTTACATGTAAAAACCAGAGAATGGATAATCCGTAATCAACTATTATTTTCCTCTGGGCAACGGCTGGCACCATTTAAGTTAGCAGAAAGTGAGCGCCTATTAAGAAGCAGAAATTACCTTTACGATGCTCAAATAAGGGTGATACCGGTGGGAAAAGACAGTGCCGATATAATTGTTACTACCCAGGATTTATGGAGTCTTGCTCCCGGAGGTGCAGTTTATTTAGATGAAAAGTCTGGCAAGCTAACGCTCAATGAAAATAATTTTTTGGGCTATGGATTTAAAACCAGGGTTGGTTTTTATTTTGGTGATCGGTTTCCTGGCAATGATTTACATTATGACGGCGCTATTCGTTTCGAAAATCTCTTTGCACAATATCTCCACGTGAGTTTAATAAGAGACTATGATAGGTTTGGCGTTAGTCATAAAATAGAAGCACAGCGGATATTTGAAACGCCATTAATTAATTATGCCGGTGGGATAATTATAAATTGGCACGATAGAAATCTGTTGTTTGCCGAGCGTGATAGCATTTTATTACAGAATATGCATTTTCATAGTCAGGAATATTGGTTTGGCTATGGAACAAGCTTGTTTAATAAGTACACCTTCCAAAACGAATACTACATAGGAGCTGCAGTCAAAAACTGGAATTATGTTAATACAACTACCTCTTTTCTCAACAATGTTTATTTCCAAGATAATACAAGGTTTTTGACTAGTGCTGGTTACGCATTCCGACGGTTTCATAAAACTCGTTTTGTGGTGGGGCTAGGTAGAACTGAAGATATCCCGGTAGGAAGCATATTTACAGCTACAGCTGGGTATGTAGATGGAAAAATACGGCATAAGTGGTACGCGGGTGCAAAAATAGGATATAGTACCTATGCAAAAAAAATTGGTTATTTTTCAGTTATTGCTGAAGCTGGGTCTTTTTTTTATAAGCAACAAGCCAATGAAAGTGCTATTCGTTTTGATATCACCTATTTTACAAATTTACAGAGAATAGGCAATTTTCGTATGCGCCACTTCGCGCGATTGCGTCACGCTTATATAGATGAGCCTCAGCAGTTGCAAGAAATGGTTCAGCTAGATAATAACGAGGGCATCAGGGGCTTCAATTTAGATTTTTATGGCAATAAAAAGTTGGTCTTTAATTATGAATTAAATTTGTTTCCACCTATTAAATTATTGGGTTTTGGATTTGCCGGTGTCGCATTTGTTGACTTTGGATTACTTGCCAATGAAAATGAAAAAATATGGAATGGTCGATTATTCAGGGGTGTTGGATTAGGTTTAAAAGTAAGAAACGAAAATTTGATTTTCCAATCGATACAGTTACTCATCGGTTATTTTCCCGATGCTATCGCCACTACTCCTGATATTAACGTGTTTGGCCAGGAACGCGACTTCTACGAATTTGATAAATATCGATTTTCTAAACCCGAAATCGTAAGGTTTTAATAAATCCTACATTTGCTTTTGGGTAATGCTTCTTGTGCTTATATTGGCAAATGATTTTACGCATTTTAATATTTTTCTCCATCAAGCTTTTTACTGTCAATCTGATACTGGCTCAGGTACCCAATGACAATATAGCAAAAAGGGTCACATTGGTATTGGGCGAAGAAGTAGCTTCTCATACAAAAAATTGCACGGTACAATGGCGGTGTGTAGATGAGTCTCTAACTGGTAAATGTATCGATTACCACAACGACCAATGGTTTGAATTTAATACCGGCAGTTTTAATCACTTGTATTTTATGGTTACTTCACAGCAATGTAGGGACCTAAGAGGTGTGCAGCTTGTTTTGATTGATGGAACACCTTGTAAAACAGAGACTTACAAGGTGCTTGAGTGTAAATCTTTGGGAACCAACAACGATTTCTATATAGAGGCAGATGTTAAATCAGGCACCAATTACCTGATTAATATTGATGGGTATCTGGAGGATCATTGCCAGTTTAATATATTAGTGGATACAATTCCACGTGGATTGCCGGCTGAGCAAAATCTGCAGCTCCTACATCAGGCATTTATCAATAACGACAATGTAGTAAATATGAATTGGCAACTTGATAAAGATGTAGACGCTCCTCACAATTTTATTATTTACAAAAGAAAGAAAGGAGAAAAAAGATTTTATGTTTTCGATTCTTTAGCCGTAGAACGAGATGCATTTGGCAATTTTAGAATGAAATATCAATATCAAGATACAGTTAATGAAGGGGCTACTGCTTTTTATCTATTAATTCTTAAAGATACCAATGACAAGCAATACTGGTTTGCTGAACATTCTTTTACGGCAAAAAAATCAGTAGAATCTAAAGTTGGTGTAGATATAAATTTCAATTGTCCACCTAAGAGTAATGTTACTATTATGGTTTACGATCAGTGGCAGGTAGATGTATTACAAAGGTTATTTACCAGAACTGATGATGCTGGAAAAAATCACCTTTATATTTCTTTACAGAAATTTGCTGACGAAGGATATAAAAAAGTTGTTGTACAAGTATATTGCAATGGTCAACCCAATAATAGCTATCAGGTTGACCTTACAAAATAATTTAATTAATTGTGTTTTTATTTTGGTTGTCAAGAAAATCCAATATTTGATTTACATCTAAGCGCTTGCCAATAATTTTTTTATTTTTATCTAAAATGTAAATAACAGGAGTTGAAAATATGTTGTAATCCTTTCTTTGGTATTGAAAATCTAAATAAGTCTTCCAATCTATTTTTAACTCTTCATTAAAGTCAATTAGTGGGGCTACTGCTGGTTGGGTACTTATTGGTATCACTTCGCCACCTCTTATTTTTATAGCGGCGTAAATATCATACAGTTTAGGTGCTACCTTTTTACAATGACTACAATCCGGATCAAAAAAGAAAAGGACCAGGTATTTAGATTGCAAATCGTATAAATTTACTGGTGTGGTATCAGTTTCATAAATCACCATTGGAGGGGCAGGTTTACCTATCAGGTTAGGTTTAGTCTCCTCTACTTTTGTTCTTATTTTTTCTATCACATCTTCATCAGCCCAATCTGCATCACCAGATAAATAATATTTCTCTGCCAATTCAACAAATACTTTATCCATTCCCATTATTTCAGATGTTTCATACTTGCTGGTAAGCGTAACCACCATGTAACGAAACATGTCAGGATTATCTCTGGCCTGGTCTATAATGAAACTAGCCGATTTTATCACGCTGTCAGGATGTGGGTGGGTGAGTTTTTCCAAATACTCCATCAATTTAGCATGAAGGAAGTTGGTGCGCAAATTTCTATCGTCACTTAAGTCGATATTGTCAAAAAAATGCGCTTTGTAATAATTAAATTGATAATTTGGATCTACAGGTTTACCACTTTCATCTTTTTCAGGCTCAGGAATATCTGGTCTACGCGTTGCTTTTAAAATATTGGCTAGAAATAAATTGGGGTGCTTTTCAACAATATTTTCCTGATAGCCTGTTACTTCATTTTCAATTTCGGCTAATTGTTTTCTTATATCAGCTGCCGCTTGTTCGTCTTTTTCTGTTTGCAGTTTTTGATTTAATTCAGCTGCTTTTTTTTGTTTCTGGCTTACAAATAATCGCAAGTCTCGAAATAATTCATTTTCCTTGCTACCGGTTACCTTCATGTTTTTTACGTAATCCAAAGTATCGGTTGTAAGATTGAAATGCTGGTCAGAGTCAACTATAATTTCAAAATAGTCACTTGGGGTGTAGAAAAAATAAATTCCACCGGGCAAGGCTTCCTCTCCTGTAAAGACTGCCTTATTATTGATTACCTGGCTCGTGTCTGTTACATATCTTTTGTCGCCGTAGTAATAACCCAGATAGGCGGTTGACTGATCTATTTTATCTACAGTTACCTCAATATTGTAGCCTTGAGGTTGCGAGTTGCAATTTAGAATAAATAATAAGCTGCTACTTATCAGTGTCAGGTGAAATTTGATGTTTCTCATATTAGACAATTAATTAAGATAGTTCTACAAATTTGAACCAATTATAAATGAAATTCAACTTTAATAAAACATGATTTATTACTTGTAGCGCAAGTTTAAGGCCAAAACGATGATTATCTAAGAAGATTGCAAACGATCAAGGTTACTTAAAGCAATTGATTGTAAAAAATTATCAAAAAAAAATCTTAAGTATATCTACACAAGTGGAAAAGCAGAAGCAAACGTATCTAAAACAAGATTATAACGTTTAATTTTTCTATTTAGAAGTTGTTTTGTATTTTAATAATGTTAATATTGCGTTAAAATAATCCGAATATTTAATATTTTTATCCGATGGAGGAAAAATCTGAAAACCACAATAGAATTTTAGAAGAGTCCCGCAAACTATTTTACAATCTTGGCTATAAAAAAGTAACAATGGACGACATTGCCCGCAACATGGGAATGAGCAAGAAGACATTGTATAAGTATTTTGATGGCAAATATGAGATAATGAAAACCATTGTTCATAACGTGATTGACGATCTGGGCAACGGTATCGATAAAATAATTTACGATGATAAAATGGAATATCCTGCTAAGTTGAGGCAGTTACTTAAGTTTGTTGGGCTGCATTTAAGTAAAATAAGTCCGCGACTTATGGAAGATATGCAGGTGAATTTACCGGAACTTTGGGAAGAAGTAAACAGGTATAAGCGTGATAGTGCCTTCAAAAGATTCTATAAATTAATTGAAGAAGGAAAGCGCAAAAAATTAATTAATGACCAAATTAATCATCATCTGATTGTCGTGCTTTATGCCAATGCCACTCAAAATTTACTTGACCCAGGTTTTCTTTATCAATTGCCACAAGATATTTTAGAAAAAATACCTCGTGCCCCGGCCGAAATTTTTGATAATTTGGTCAATATAATATATGAAGGCATTCTTACAGAAAAAACTAAAAAAGAATACAGAGAACTTTAATTTCTGTGATGACTAATCGAAATGCAAAGGAATAACATGAATTGCTACTATTCCTTGCAATTATTTACTGAATTTTCGCAACAGAATCTTATTCGGTGAAAATGGAAATGAAAAAATAAAGCACCTATGACTCTCCGCCAATCGGCGGAGGAGGTAAAGTAGGGCGTAAAACAAAACCCCGAAGCCTAAGCCTCGGGGTTATTTTTTCATTTCCATTTTTGTTGCAAATTTACAGCTCGGTTTTACCCATATTGGATTAATACGCAATTTTAAAAATTAAAATAAAACACCCTAAAATTCCCTCTTGAGAGTGTTAGGGAAATGTTTATCAATAAAATATTTTATTTTTATTTTTGTAGGTGCGATACTTCAGTTATTTATTTAATAAGCCCATTTCAAATAAGATGCTCCCCAGGTAAAGCCTCCGCCAAAGGCTGCTAATATAATATTGTCACCTTTCTTAAACTTATCTTCCCATTCCCAGAGGCAAAGTGGAATAGTGGCTGCAGTGGTATTGCCATACCGCTCAATATTTAAAGTTACTTTATCCATGCCTACACCCATTCTTTTCGCTACTGCCTCAATTATTCTTTTGTTGGCTTGGTGTGGTACCAGAAAAGCTACATCGTCACCACTTAGGTTGTTTCGTTCCATTACTTTTACCGCTATATCAGCCATATTGGTTACAGCCACTTTAAATACTGCTTTTCCATCCTGGTAAAAATAATGCATACCTGCATCAATTGTTTCGTGCGTAGGTGGATAAGCAGAGCCACCGCCTTTCATGTAAATCATGTCTTTACCTGAACCATCGCTATGTATTACGGTATCAATCACGCCATTTTCTTCAATGGTTGGCTCCAACAAAATGGCAGCAGCGGCGTCACCAAATAAAATACAAGAATTACGATCTTTATAATTAGTAATTGACGACATTTTGTCTGCACCTACCAGCACAACTTTTTTATAATTACCCGATTTGATATAGTTCACTGCTGTTTCTAAGCCATAAATAAATCCGGTACATGCAGCAGCCAAATCGAAACTTGGCGTATTTCCCAGTCCCACATTGGCAGCAATGATATTAGCTGTAGTAGGAAACCACATATCAGGCGAAATGGTAGATACAATAAGGAGGTCTATTTCTTTGGGGTCCATACCTTTCTTTTCACAAAGTCGCTTCACCGCTTCAGTACCAAGTACCGAAGTGCCCTGGCCCTCTCCTTTGAGTATTCTTCTTTCTTTTATTCCTGTGCGGCTGGTGATCCATTCGTCATTAGTATCTACCATTGTTTCCAATTCTGCATTGGTCAGAATATAATCTGGTACGTACCCTGCTATACCGGTGATAGCTGCCTGTATATTACTCATTTTTATAATTCAATCTTAGTTTTATAATTATTTTAATCTTTTTGATCAAGATTTTCAACCGCTGTAACGGAATAATTTGCGCAATATTAGATAAAAAATGATTAAGCTAAAAACCAGTTTTAAGTAAAACCAGCAAGTACTAATATAAAATTGGCTTTCATGCAATTTTAGCTTATACAAGTATTTTTATGAATCCAATCATAAGTTGAGCATCTTTTTGTGATTTACCTTATTATTTAACCTTTTTAATTTTTATAAATATATTGACACTTCTGAACAATTTTCTTATTTTTGTTCACGTGTGCATTGTTAATTTAAAATCCAAACTAAAAACAATACTATGGCTTATCATTTCGAAGACCTCAAAGATAAAGTTTGTGTAATAACCGGTGGCGGTGGTGTAATTGGCACCTCACTGGCTACAGGACTAGCAAGCGTAGGGGCTAAAATTGTAATATTAGACTTATATCAGGATAGAGCAAATGAAATTGCTGGCAACATTGCCAAAGCTAGTGGTGTAGAAGCTATTGGCGTAGAAAGTAATGTGCTCAATAAAGAATTACTTATCAAAGCTAGAGATGAGGTTTTAGATAAATTTGGGCAAGTAGATATTCTCATCAATGGTGCCGGTGGTAATTCACCTAAGGCTACCACCCAATTAGAGTTTATTGATGATTCAGTGATGGGTGAATTGGACAAAAGTTTTTTTGGCCTTGAGGAAGAGGCTTTCAAAAATGTATTTGATCTCAACTTCATGGGTACCTTATTGCCCTCAATGGTTTTTGCCAGAGAAATGGTAGAACGAAAAAGTGGAGTGATCCTAAATATTTCTTCAATGAACAGTTTTCGGCCACTCACAAAAATACCTGCTTATTCTGCAGCCAAGGCCTCTATTAATAATTTTACCGAATGGTTATCAGTTCATTTTGCCAAAGCTGGTGTACGTGTAAATGGCATTGCTCCGGGATTTTTTATTACCAATCAAAACCGTTTTCTTTTAATAGAGGAAAACTCCGGAGATTTAACCCCCAGAGGTCAAAAAATTATAAATGGCACTCCCATGGCTAAATTTGGCGAACCGGATGATCTAATCGGAACAGTGCTTTATTTGCTTAGCGACCTTTCTACATTTGTAACAGGGGTAACGATTCCGGTAGATGGTGGTTTTAATGCATACAGTGGTGTGTAATTTTAATGTTGAATTTTTTAAAAAATAAATAATCATATGGCTAAGAATGTAATTGTAGCTCAATCCGGAGGCCCATCTCCAGTGATCAATAATTCATTACGAGGAATTGTGGAAACTTGTAAAATGTTTCCCGATACATTTGGTAAAGTTTATGGTGGCTGGCATGGCATAGAAGGGGTTTTGAAAGAGGAATTGGTAGACCTATCGGCCCAGGATGATGAAGAAATTGCCTTATTGCGTAGCACCCCAGCTGCGGGAAGTATCGGTACCTGCCGGTATAAATTGAAAGATCATCAGGACAAAGATTTTGACCGGGTAATGGAAGTGCTAAAGGCACATGATGTTGGATATTTTTTCTACATTGGGGGTAATGATAGTCAGCATACCGCTTTTAAAGTAAGTCAGCTTGCACAGGAGCGCGGTCTCGATGTAGTTGGCACCGGTGTACCCAAAACCATTGACAACGATGTAGGAGATAGTGAATTTCAATTGATTGACCATACCCCGGGTTATGGAAGTGTAGCTCGTTATTGGTCGCATATCGTGCAAAATGCCAATGAAGAAAACATGGGATCGTCGCCAGCCGATCCGGTGTTGGTATTACAGGCGATGGGTAGAAAAATAGGCTATATTCCGGCTGCAGCTCGACTGGCTGATCCCAACAGGGAATTGCCAATGCAAATTTATATGACTGAATCTGGAGTAACACTAGATGAAATGGCTGACAATATAAATGACCAATTAAAAAAAGACGGTCGCTGCATCGTAGTTGTCAGTGAAGGATTTGATGTAGGAGAGATTGGTGAAGTGAAAGATAATTTTGGTCATACTTCTTTTGGCTCCAGCCAGGTATCCGTGTTCCAATCAGTGGTAAACTTCCTCAACAAAAAGAAATTCAACGTAACCGGAAAAGCACGAGGACAGGTAATGGGTACTGATCAACGAGATACTGCCATTTATGCTTCTACAGTAGATTTGGACGAGGCTTATAAAGTGGGCCAAAAAGCAGTAGAAGTGGCCATGAAAGATGGCAATGGCTGGATGTCAACCATATTGCGAGAACCGGGTTTCATTTATAATGTAAAATACGATAAGGTGCCGCTGGAAAAAGTAGCTTTATCGGAAAGAACTTTTCCGGATAAATGGATTGCTCCCAATCGAATGGATGTAACTGATGAATTTTTACAGTACGCGCGTCCATTAATTGGTGAAGATTGGGTATCGGTACCAATTATCAATGGCAGACAAAGGTTTGCTCGCTTAAAGCCCATTTTTGCTGACCAAAAACTATCGGCTTATAAACCACAAGCCTATCAAGATTAATTTTTTTGAAGTTATAAAAACTAAATACAATGTCTCAAGACCCACAACAAGAACTTAAAGATTTACAACCAACCAAAGAATTTTTTATTGGAATAGATTCCGATGGTTGTGCATTTGATACAATGGAAATTAAGCATAAGGAATGCTTTTGCCCAAATACCATCAAATACTGGAATTTGCAACAGGTGAGTAAATATGCTCGCGAAGCCTGGGATTTTGTGAATCTCTATTCAAAAACCAGGGGGTGCAATCGCTTCCTGGCCCTGATCGATGTATTGGACTTATTACGCGACCGCAAAGAAGTACAAAAGCGAAATGCTGATATTCCTCGCATCGATCCGATAATCAAATGGACTAAGAAAGAATCTAAGTTAGGTAATCCGGCATTGAAAAAATATGCAGCAGAAGTGAACGATCCTATCATCAACCAGGCACTGGAGTGGTCCCTTGCCATTAATGAAACGGTAACGGATATGGTACACGACATACCGCCTTACCCGTTCATGCGTGAGTCATTACAAAAATTGAATGAAAAGGCAGATGCTATGGTGGTGAGTTCCACACCTGTAGAGGCGCTGGAAAGAGAATGGAACGAAAATGATATTGCACAATACGTGCGGGTAATTGCCGGACAGGAACATGGTAGTAAAAAAGAACACTTGGGATATGCTGCCAAAGGTAAATATCCTGATGATAAAATATTGATGATCGGCGATGCACCTGGCGATATGAAAGCGGCTAAAGCTAATAATGTGCTTTATTACCCAATCAATCCCGGACATGAAGAAGATAGTTGGGAAAGATTTTACAATGAAGCATTAGACCGTTTTTTTGCCGGAACTTATGCTGGCGAATATGAAGCAACTTTAATTAAAGAATTTGAAGGTTACTTGCCGGCGACGCCTCCGTGGAAAAAATAATGATGAATACGAACGGGAGATGAAAACCTGACAGGTTTCTCTGCAAATAATTAATTTCTTATTTTAGCCATAATAGCAGAAAATTAAATTGAATTGCCAAAACCTGTCAGGTTTAATTGAAACTTTGTTTACTTGAAGGAAAAGATACAAGGGATGTCAAGGTTAAACATACATGAATTAAAATCCCGAAAGGATGACAGGAATATAAAACATCAAAATTATGATTTACTACCAAAGAGGTTCAGAAACCGACATACTAACCGATGATGAATTAAAAGCCGGATTGCATGAAGCACTTGCCAAAATGGGCGAGCGGAACAAGGTACTGGCTTTACCTCCCGATTTCACCCGTTTTCATTCCCGTGCCGGATTGCTTACAGAATTTACCTGGCAATACTATGGTGATAAACTCACCGACGTAATGCCGGCACTCGGTACCCATGTTCCCATGAGCGAACATGAAATTAAAAAAATGTATGGGAGCACACCACTGGATCTTTTCCGGATACACGACTGGCGTAATGATGTGGTGCAGGTAGGAGAGGTGCCAGCTTCATTTTTAGAAGAGATCTCCGAAAATCGTGTCAGCTATTCATGGCCTGCCCAGGTAAATAAGCTCTTGGTGGAAGGTGGTCACGATCTCATACTTTCTGTAGGACAAGTAGTACCACACGAGGTAGTAGGCATGGCAAATTACAATAAGAATATTTTCGTTGGTACCGGTGGGGTAGAAGGTATCAATAAAAGCCACTTTCTGGGGGCAGCTTATGGTATGGAACGCATGATGGGCCGTGCCAATACGCCGGTAAGAAAGGTGCTCAATTATGCTTCTGAAAACTTCACCAATCATTTACCGATTGTTTATGTTCTTACGGTGGTAGGCAAAGGTCCCGAAGGCAAATTAGGGGTAAAAGGCCTCTTTGTAGGCGATGACATGGAATGCTTTGAAATGGCTTCAGAGTTATCGTTAAAAGTAAATTTCCAAATGCTGGAAAAGCCTTTGAAAAAGGTAGTGGTTTTTCTTGACCCTGAAGAATTTAAAAGCACCTGGCTGGGCAATAAAAGCGTTTATCGTACCCGTATGGCCATTGCTGACGGTGGAGAACTAATCGTATTGGCGCCAGGCTTGAAGGAATTTGGTGAAGACAAAGAAATAGACCGCCTGATACGTAAATATGGTTATCTTACCACTCCGGAAATACTAAAATTGACAGATGAAAATGAGGAATTACAAAATAACCTCAGTGCAGCTGCACACCTGATTCATGGGTCCTCTGAGAACAGGTTTACAATCACTTATTGTCCTGGCAACTTAAGTAAGCAAGAAATTGAAAGTGTCAATTTTCAATACGCTGACCTTAATGCTATGACGGAAAAATATAACCCGGGAGTATTAAAGGATGGATTTAACATGGTGGATGGTGAAGAAGTTTTCTTCATATCCAATCCTGCATTAGGTTTGTGGGCTTATAAAGAAAGATTTAAATAGCCATAGATGAAAATAGTTGCGGACGATAAAATACCTTTTCTCAGAGGAGTGCTGGAATCTCAGGCAAAAATAGTGTACCTGCCGGGAGATCAAATCAGTGCAAAAGATTTGCATGATGCTGATGGGTTAATCGTTCGTACCCGTACCAAATGTAATGCAAACCTGCTCAATGGCTCCAAGGTGCAATTTATTGCTACGGCTACCATTGGCTTCGATCATATAGATACTCACTATTGTGCCGAAAATGGTATCATTTGGCGCAATGCTCCCGGCTGCAATTCGGGTTCGGTAATGCAGTACATAGTGGCTGCTTTATTACAAATTGCTAATTATAAAAAATACCAACTTAGTGATAAAACGCTGGGGGTTGTGGGGGTAGGTAATGTTGGCAGTAAAGTTGTAGCCGCCGCTCAAGCATTGGGGATCAAAGTTTTACAAAACGACCCTCCCAGGGAAAGAAAGGAAGGCAACGGCGATTTTGTTCCACTGTCGGAGGTGCTTACTCAGTCAGATATTATCACTTTTCATGTCCCTCTCAACCAAGGCGGGGATGATAATACCCGGCATCTACTAAATTATAAGAAGATGACAAGCTTAAAAAAAGGGGCCATTATTATCAACACATCCCGTGGAGAGATAGTGGATAATCATGCTTTGAAAGCTGCTATCATTCAGGAATTTGTGGATGAGGCCGTGCTTGATGTATTTGAAAAAGAACCGGAAATCGACCAAGACTTGCTGTGTATGTTATTGCTGGGCACCCCACACATTGCCGGTTATTCGGCTGATGGAAAAGCCAATGGAACAGCCATGAGCGTACAAGCTATGAGTCGTCACTTTGGTTTAAATCTGGATAATTGGTATCCTGAAGATGTACCGGAGCCGGCAAATCCGGTCATTGAAGTTAAAAATGACGAACCTCAAAAAGTACTGACTGATATAATTAGTCATACCTATACCATTGTTCAGGATGATGATAATTTGAAAACTAACCCTCGTCAATTTGAGCAATTGAGAGGTAATTATCCGTTGCGACGGGAATTTCCGGCTTATACTGTAGTAAATAATAAATTAGCTCCGGCTTTACTTAAAACAATTAAAAATTTAGGATTTAAAGTACAACAATAGAAAATAAATATTATGGAAAAAACAGATATTGGTTTAGTAGGCCTGGCTGTAATGGGCGAAAACCTGGTACTGAACATGGAAAGCAAAGGGTTTTCTGTTTCAGTGTATAATCGAACCGTAGAGAAAGTAGATAATTTCGTGGCCGGTAGGGCGAAAGGAAAAAATATTGTTGGCACCCGCTCAGTAGAGGAGTTTGCCCAGTCGCTCAGTAAGCCTCGTAAGGTAATGATCATGGTAAAAGCCGGTAAACCTGTTGATGCTTTCATCGACCAGGTAATTCCTTACCTGGAAGAAGGCGACATCATTATTGATGGTGGAAACTCGAATTATGATGATAGTGTTCGCCGTACTGAATATGTGGAGAGTAAAGGATTGCTATATATTGGTACCGGCGTTTCCGGTGGTGAAGAAGGTGCCCTGAAAGGTCCCAGTATTATGCCTGGTGGTTCACCGGCAGCCTGGCCACACGTAAAAGATATCTTTCAAAAAATATCAGCCCAGGTAAATAACGAGCCCTGCTGTGAATGGATAGGGGCCAATGGTGCAGGACATTATATTAAAATGGTGCACAACGGTATTGAATATGGCGATATGCAGTTGATCTGCGAGGGATACCAAATCATGAAAGAACTACTAGGTATGTCTGCTGACGAAATGCATGACGTATTTGATGAATGGAACAAGGGTGAATTGGATAGCTACCTGATAGAAATTACCCGCGACATCCTTGGCTTTAAAGATGAAGATGGCCAACCCATGGTGGACAAAATATTGGATACCGCCGGGCAAAAAGGAACAGGAAAATGGACCGGGATCAGTGCACTTTCGATGGGGATACCGCTTACACTAATAGGAGAGGCAGTATTTGCCCGTTGCCTGTCGGCCCAAAAAGAAGAAAGGATAAAAGCTTCTCAATTCCTAACCGGACCGAAACCTGCTTTTGATGGCGACAAAAAATCTTTTATTAATGACATTAAAGAAGCTTTATTTGCTTCTAAAATAATTTCTTATGCCCAGGGGTTTGCTCTTTTCCGTGAAGCTGCCAAAGAATATAATTGGGATTTAAACTATGGAGAAATTGCCAAAATATGGCGTGGAGGTTGCATCATCCGCTCTGCGTTCTTAAATGATATTACCCAGGCATTCAATCAGCAGCCCGACCTGGAAAATCTATTGATGGCACCATTCTTTAAGCAAAAAGTAGAAGCTGCCCAACAAGGCTGGCGCAGGGTAATTGCGGTTGCCGTTACCAATGGTATACCGGTACCGGCATTGGCCACCGCACTTAACTACTACGATGGATACCGTAGCGAACGTTTGCCGGCCAACTTATTGCAGGCTCAGAGAGACTACTTTGGTGCACATACTTACGAAAGGGTAGACAAGCCAAGAGGTGAGTTTTTTCATACCAACTGGACCGGTAGGGGAGGTTCTACTGCTTCCAGTACTTACAACGTGTAATGTAGCAGTGCCGAAAGACGGAAGCTGGTAGTTGGTAAAAGCCAAGGTCTACTGCATCCGTCGCTCGGCAACTTTTTTTGATAATTAATTAATTTGAAAGAGATTCTGCCTTAAATTAGCAGCAATATGAACTGAAGAATCAAGAAGATGTGAATAAAGCATCATTGGTCATCCGTCTTCCCTCATCCGTCTGTAACAATGAGTATCACCATAAAAGATATCGCCCGGTTAGTAAATGTTTCGCACACCACTGTGTCACGAGCTCTCAACGATAGCCCACTGATCAAATCGGAAACCAAAGAAAAAATAAAGAAGATAGCCGAAGCGAATAATTATATTCCTAATTACAGTGCTAAAAGCCTGGTGCTTAGTAAATCATACAACATTGGCTTATTCTTTTCTACCCTGAAAAAAGGTACCACCGCTAGCTTTTTCCATGAGGTAATTATGGGCGTGAACAACATCATTAAAGACAAATATAGCCTGTCCGTTAAAGGGATTGATGTGTATAAGAATTTTGCCTTGCTTTCCAAGCGGTATTATGATGGCATTATACTGATGAGCCAAAGTAGCGATGACGATGAATTTATCCAGCATGTGATTGATGAAGGTATTCCGCTGGTGGTACTCAACCGTGACCTCAATAAACCGGAGATTACCACGATCATTTCAGAGGACCAAACCGGCGCTTTCAAAGCCACTGAATATTTGATCAGTAAGGGTCATAAAAAAATTGGGATTATCGAAGGAAAAGAAAATTTCCGTAACAACCAGAAACGAAAGCAGGGTTTTCTTGAAGCGATGGAAAAACATGGATTAACCCTGGAAGAAAAATGGACGGAGAGGGGAAATTTCGACCTGGGTACCGGATACATGGCCATGCGCAAACTATTGCAAAATGAAGAGCTGCCTACTGCGATTTTTTGCTTCAATGATGACATGGCAGTAGGTGCGATGAAAGCGACCTACGAAAAAGGACTGCGTATACCTGATGATATCAGCATCATGGGTTTTGATGACAGCGGTTATGCACCTTTTCTCAATCCCGCCTTAACCACCGTCAAGCGCCCGATTGAAAAGATCAGTATCGATGGCACTAAAAAATTGCTTGACCAGATTGAAAGTAGCAAATACAGGGCTGAGAATATCTTTTTTATCCCTACAGAATTAATCGTGCGGGATTCTGTGGCTGAGGTG
>Ga0207419_1000667_pt1 | contig 29224 bp, 24 predicted proteins | sample ElkSloMetagenome_4_FD_184723 | JGI IMG/M metagenome (GOLD analysis project Ga0207419, IMG submission 184723) | Hot spring microbial communities from Elkhorn Slough, Monterey Bay, USA - MD2A (version 2) | ecosystem: Environmental > Aquatic > Marine > Intertidal zone > Estuary: Microbial mat ... | reverse complement strand
GTGGTCAACAAGGTCACCTTTACATAGAGGTATTAGAAAGCAACCAAAACCTAATGAAGGCAAATCTTACTGTAATGACAGATCACCTATCTACATCTCTATGTCCTGATGGCCTAGCGAAACAGGTTTTGCCTATGGAACAATTTACTCTTATAAAACAATAAAAGAATTTATTCTTAAAACAAAAAGCCCCTTCCGAATATGGAAGGGGCTTTTTTTAATAGATATTATTTGATTTTTTTACCATCTTTATCATAAAAATGATATTCAAGATAAGTGTAAGCATCTCTTGGTAAAACTTTTACCCATTTTTTATATTCAAAAAACCATTTGGACCGTACAGACGGAAAACCTTTGGTTAAGAAGGCTGCTATAAAAGGGTGTGCATTAAGTGTAATCTTTTTATAGTCTTTTTTCAAAATCCGCTCTAGGTCTTGACTAATGCGTTCCACCACTTTAATAGGTGCTTCGATTTCGTCTCCTCCTATAAGGTTAGGATTTTCTTCTTTAGTTTTAATATTGCGTTCTGGCCTAACGCGTTGTCTGGTAATTTGCACTAATCCAAACTTACTCGGCGGCAATATTTTATGCTTTGCTTTGTCGTCGTTCATCTCTTCTCTGAGACGGTTGTAAAGTTTTCTTCGGTTATCGGCTTTAGACATATCTATAAAGTCCACAACAATGATACCTCCCATATCTCTTAACCGCAATTGTCTGGCAATTTCTGTTGCCGATATGAGGTTAACTTCTAAGGCCGTATCTTCTTGGCTGTTTTGTTTATTAGATCTGTTACCACTATTAACGTCTATAACGTGCATAGCTTCTGTATGCTCTATCACTAAATAAGCTCCTTTAGCCATAGATACCGTTCTACCAAATGAAGTTTTTATTTGGCGCTCGATACCGTATTTTTCAAAAACAGGAACACCGTTGGTGTAATGCTTTACAATAGACTCCTTTTTTGGTGCAATCTGGTGCACATAGTCTTTAATTTGATGGTAGAGTTCTTCATCATCTACAACAATACCCGAAAATGAATCATTAAATATGTCTCTTAATATTGAAGAGGCTTTATTCATTTCACCAAGTACTTTAGTAGGGTGATGTGGCTTATAAAGTTTTTTACACATGGCATTCCATCTACTTATAAGGTTGTGTAGATCTGTGTCTAACTCGGCCACTTTTTTCCCTTCTGCTACCGTTCTAATTATAACACCAAATCCTTTTGGTGTAATACTTTTAACCAATCGCTTAAGACGATCTTTTTCTTCTTGCGATTCGATTTTTTGAGAAATTGAAATTCGGTTAGAAAAAGGTACCAAAACAATATATCTACCAGCAATAGACAATTCTGAGCTAATGCGTGGTCCCTTAGTAGAAATGGGTTCTTTTACTACTTGTACGAGGATAGATTGGTTGGATTTTAAAGCATTGGCAATTTTACCATGCTTGTCTAAATCTTTTTCTAAAGGAAAATCTTTTAAGGTAAAGTCTTTTAACTTACCTGTGCTTACACGTTTAATGAATTTTAAAAGCGAAGGCAACTTAGGACCCAAATCATGATAGTGTAAAAAACCATCTTTTTCGTAACCTACATTTACAAATGCAGCATTAAGTCCGGGAATAACTTTGCGTACTTTGGCAATAAAAATATCACCAACAGCAAAATTATTGTCTTCTTCGTCTTTATGTAATTCAATAAGTTTTCCATCTTTTAATAAGGCAAAATCAACAATATCTGAACTCGATCTTATTATTAATTCCTTGTTCATAATGTTAATTTATATCTAGCTCTTCGTTGAGTTAGATGGATATTTATTTAAAATTTAATTGACACAGGATATGTATCCAACAAATTTAAAATCACCAGTGGCGATTTAAATTCTATATCAAAGAACGTACTTTAAAAAACCGAAAAAAGTAGTCATAGAAACTACTTTTTTCAATTTATTTCTTTTTGTGACGATTAGAGCGTCTGCGTTTTTTTCGCTTATGTGTCGCTACCTTGTGTCTTTTTCTTTTTTTACCACTTGGCATAATAATTACTGCTTTTAATTAATATTTTGGTTTTACTACTTGACTTCCACATTAGCTTTCACTCCTTCTAAAAAGACTTTGGCAGGTTTAAACGCAGGTATATTGTGAGCAGGAATTTTAATAGTTGTATTTTTTGAAATGTTTCTTCCAGTTTTTTCAGCTCTAGTTTTGATAATGAAACTACCAAAACCTCTTAAATACACATTGTCTCCACCTTCTAGTGATGTTTTAACTTCTTCCATAAAAGACTCAATTGTTGCTTGAACATCACCTTTTTCCATACCCAATTTATCAGATATGTTTGCTACTAAATCAGCTTTTGTCATTGTTATTAATTTTTTAGGGTTATTTACTCTTAAGGGTTGCAAATATATGTAATTTAATTTCAATATTTAATACCTAATTAATTAAAATTTAACACGATAAACTTTTACTTTTGAAAAATAAGCGATTTTGCCCTGATGAATTTTTCTAAAACATTAATAAACTGGTATTCAAATCATAAGCGTAACCTGCCTTGGCGACACAGTAAGAACCCCTATCATATTTGGCTTTCTGAAATTATTCTCCAGCAAACTCAGGTTAAACAAGGTTTACCGTATTATGAAAAATTTATTGCTCAGTATCCCGATGTTTTTGCCTTAGCTCATGCAACTGAGGAAGCTGTTTTAAAACTATGGCAAGGCTTAGGTTATTATTCTAGAGCGCGAAATCTTCATGCTGCTGCACAACATATTGCCTTTCATCTCAACGGTACTTTTCCTAATACCTATAAGGATCTTTTAAAGTTAAAAGGCGTAGGAGATTACACCGCTAGCGCTATTGCTTCTATTGCTTTTAAAGAGTCCACAGCCGTAGTAGATGGCAACGTATATAGGGTCTTATCTCGCTTTTTTGGTATAGACACTCCTATAAATTCAACAGAGGGCATAAAAGAATTTAAAAGTTTAGCTACCAAGTTTTTAGACCAGAAGCAGCCAGATATTTACAATCAAGCCCTAATGGAATTTGGTGCTTTACAGTGTAAACCCAAAAATCCTAAGTGCGATACCTGCCCGCTTCAACAGCAATGTGTTGCTTTTAATACAAACCAAATTCATAACCTCCCCGTAAAGCTTAAAAAAACTAAGGTCACCAATAAATATTTTAATTTTTTGGTGTGTTTAGACCATCATGGGCGCATTATGATTGAAAAAAGAGCTTCAAAAGGAATTTGGCATAACCTCTATCAGTTTCCATTAATAGAATCTAATCGAAGTTTAGATGCTAACGAATTTCACCTGCTAGATCTTCAAAATACCGGTCTAAGTTATCTTAAATTAGATTATCACCTTTACAATACAAAAGATATTCTCCACAAGCTTTCTCACAGGCACCTCTACACTAAATTCTGGATTATAGAGACGCCAAAACTACCAGCTAAGGCTATTCCTATAAATGAACTAGAAAAATATCCTGTGCCCGCATTAATAAGTGATTTTATAACTACCTTTAATTTTACAACTATTTAATTGGATTATTATTTATTTATTAATTTTAGTAGTCCTTATTAAAGTCTTAATTTTACTAACTAATAACACTTTCATATTATGTCAGGAACCTTAAACAAAGTTATGCTCATCGGACATCTGGGTGATGAAGTAAAAATGCATTATTTTGACGATAAAAATTGCATTGGCAGATTTCCGTTAGCCACAAACGAAGTTTACACCAATAAGCAAACCAATGAGCGTGTCTCTAATACCGAGTGGCATAGTGTGGTAGTAAGAAATAAAGCTGCTGAAATTTGCGAAAAATACCTTACCAAAGGAGACAAGGTATATATTGAAGGCCGTATTAAGACTCGGAAATGGACTGATGATAAGGGGATGGAACGTTATTCTACAGAAATACAGTGTACAGATTTTACGTTTTTAACTAATAAAAACGAGCAGCAGCAAGGCTCTCATACGGCTTCCACAGCACAAACGGGCCAGACCGCTTCTAATAACCATAAACAATCTATGGTTAACGAAGAAGACGAGGATGATTTACCATTCTAAACCCCTATAATTTAATTGTTGTTTTGGATCCAGAGCCCAAGGTTTTAATTTTAAATGCATTAGGCGCAGAGTCTTCATTTACTATTGCCATTATCTTACTTGTATTATTGCTGGTGTGTTCTGCCCTTATTTCTGGCGCGGAAGTCGCTATATTTTCCTTAAGCAAATCAGATTTTGATCAAAATCAAACCCATACTTCATACAATTTAAATACCATAGCTCAATTATTAGAACGTCCTAAAAAACTGCTTGCCACGATTTTAGTGGCTAACAATTTTATAAATATTGCTATTGTTTTGCTGTTTGCTTTTATTGGAGAAACACTCTTCAAAGCCGTTGACAACTACATTGTAAGATTTTTATTAGAAGTGGTTACAGCCACCTTTCTTATTTTGTTATTTGGGGAAATTATACCCAAAATATATGCCAGCAGAAATCGTATTAAGTTTGCATCTTTTATGTCTAAACCTTTGCGCTTTTTAGATATGCTATTATCACCTGTTAGTTTACCCATGCGCTCCATTACCATTAAACTACAAGATACTTTAGGTAAGCAAAAATCTAACTTAAGCGTAGATCAGTTATCACAAGCTTTGGAGCTCACCAAAGAACAAGATACCTCGAAAGAAGAGCACAAACTTTTACAAGGCATAGTTTCTTTTGGAAATACAGACACCAAACAAGTGATGCGTCCTCGAATGGATTTGTTTGCTTTGAGTTTAGATATGCCCTACAACACCGTAATTAAAGAAATCATAGCCAATGGTTATTCTAGAATTCCTGTTTTTGAAGAACATATAGACCAAATTAAAGGAGTCCTTTACGTAAAGGATATCTTACCACACCTTCACAAAACAACCTTTGATTGGACCACACTACTGCGTCCTGCATTTTTTGTTCCTGAGAATAAGAAACTAGACGATTTAATGGTTGAATTTCAAACTAAAAAAGTACATCTTGCCGTAGTTGTTGATGAGTATGGTGGTACCTCTGGTGTTATTTCTTTAGAAGACATTATTGAAGAAATTGTAGGTGATATAAGTGATGAATATGATGATGAAGATGTGACCTTCACTAAGATTGATGACCACAATTACAGTTTTGAGGGCAAAACTCCTCTGAAGGATTTGTATAAAATTCTTGAGATTGAAGATCCATCACCGTTTGAAGCTCAAAAAGGTGAGGCTGAAACCCTAGCGGGTTTTGTATTAGAAATTTCTGGCGGATTTCCGCGAATAGGAAGTAAGATAAATTTTAAAAATTTTGTTTTCACTATAGAAGCATTAGAAAAAAAGCGTATTAAACAAATTAAGTTAACCTTATTAAAAACTCCAACAGAATGAAAAAATGGATGATCCCTATATGTTGTGCTTTTCTCATGGGTTGTGGAGAAGACCCTATGCCTAAACCCAAAGGTTATCTTAGATTAGATTATCCTAGAGCTTCTTATAAAAAGAGCAAGGCCAATTTACCTTTTACTTTTCAGCGTAATACCTTAGCACAGCGTATTAAAGCTATAAAAAAAATTAATCGCAGTTACGGTGCCGAACTCAATTATCCTAGCCTAAAAGCTACCCTATACCTTACCTACATGCCTATAAATAATAACTTAGACAGTTTGTTACGTGATGCTCAAAACCTAACGCAGAAACATACCGTAAAGGCCGATGCTATTCTTTCAAAAGAATTTATAAATGAAAACACCAATGCCTATGGCATGTTTTACGAGGTTGAAGGAGATGCAGCTTCACAAGCGCAATTTTATTTAACCGATAGTACTTCGCATTTTTTAACTGGGGCCTTATATTTTTATGCTCAACCCAATTACGATTCATTATACCCAGCTTCAGAGTATCTTAAAAAAGACATCGTACATTTTATGGAAACCTTAAATTGGAACGATTAAAAAACATTCCCTACTTAAAACAAAAAGAGCGACTAAATTAGTCGCTCTTTTTATTGAACTATGGATTAGAATCCTTAGAAGTTATAGCGTAAACTCACATTAAACGTTCTACCATCTGTATTAAAGAATCCGAAACGATCTGAGTTACTCAAGGTGACATTATCAAACACGTTGAAAATATTTCCTCTCAAGGTTAGCATATCATCACCTATTGGGAAATTGTAAGTTACACCAAAATCAGCTAAAGTAAACGGATCTATTTTACCTACGTTTTGCGTCTGTAAAGCACCACCGTCGTGTCTGTAGTTGTTACCAAAGTACTTGCTGTTTACATCTACAGATAAGCTATTGGTAATGTTGGCCATAACAGATAAACCTGCTGTAGTCTGTGCAATACCAGGTACACTAATACCATCTCTATCTACACCTGTTTCTGAGTTAATTAATTCACCTGTATCATCATCAAATTCATCAAAGCTACTTTCACCATCGAATTTCCAGCTACCTGCAGAGATAAATCCATTTACGCGTAACCAGTTTGTTGGTCTGTAAGCAAAATCAAATTCAAAACCTCTGTGCGTTTGATTTACGCCTCTTTGGAAGGTGTTGGTAAAGAAATCATCGGATGTATCGTTTGGAGTACCATTGTCATTAACTCCGCCTCCAGCAGAAACTACTCTATTTTCCCATTTGGTATAGTACGCATTTACTCTTGCATTAAAAGTACTACCAACTTTAAACTCATAACCTAATTCTAAACCTGTGATATCTTCGTTATCTACCTCAGGATTCACAAATTCATTAGATCTTCTTATGTCTCTAAATACATTATCTAAGAACGGCTGTCTTGAATAAAATCCTGCGTTAAAGAAAATTTTATTAGCGTCGTTCATAGCATAACTTGTACCCCCTTTTAGGTTGTAACCAATCTTGTTGATTTTTTCTGATTCACCAGGATTTGACTCTGAAACATGTCTTCCGTCTCTTTGAAAAGACTGATTAGAAAGCGCTCCTTGGAAAAATGCTGAGAACTTTTCATCAGCATACTCAATCTGAGAAAATACACCTTGGTAGTTGATGTTTTCAGAGTAATCGTAATCTATACGCTGATCTTCATCGGCAAAATTAAATAATGCAGCCCATGGATCTGCTTCGAAAGTTTCGGTGTAAGTTACACCGTCTTCCTGCCAAGCATCTAAACCGTATAAGTCAACGATTTGTCTAAAGTGATCACCTCTATAAAATCTTATATCTGCACCAACATTAAACGAAAGGTTTTCTGTAAAGTCATGATTAAAATTAGAAACTAACCCATACCATGAGTGGTTATTCATTGAAGCTCTACGAATGTAAGCGTCAGAGTCATCGCCACCAGTAGCAATACCTATAGCATCGTTTTGTTGTTCTATGGCAAAGTAATCTAATTGCCCGTCAGCAGTTCTAATACGACCGTCACCTCTTGGACCAGTTCCGCCACCACGTCCCCATGAGGCATAAAGGACAGATGATAAACTTGATTTTTCACTCATGGTCCAATCCCAGTTTAAGTTCATTACTGGTTTGTGGTAGAAGTTTCTTCTTTCAGAATCAATATCAGATGTGTATCTTCCATCAACAGCATCGCTAGTAAAACCCCAATGTTGATTAAATTTTGGGTTGTTAGCTATGGTTTCTTCACTTTGCGACCAGCGCTGTCCGTGAAACTGCGGTGCACCAGTAACTAAGAAGTTAAATGCGTGCTTTTCGTTGGGTTTGTACCCTACAGAGAAGAAGTAGTTTTGTCCTTGACCAAAAGTACCCTCGGCCCAACTTCTATGCGCTTGCCAGTGATCTACTAAGAATGAAAATGCCCATCCTTTTTCATTGACTCCAGTATTGTATTCTGCTGTAGTTTTAAAATAACTATCGTTACCTGAAAGGAAACGTACAGATCCGCCTTTTTGCTTTTCTGCTGCTTTCATAACAATGTTTACAGTACCACCCACTGAAGAAATCGCTAATTTAGAAGCCCCTAAACCTCTTTGAATTTGCATAGCATTAGCAACATCTGCTACACCTTGCCAGTTAGACCAAAATACACGGCCGTCTTCTTGAGCGTTAATTGGCTGACCGTTTAAAAGTACCGCTGTGTTGGTGTCATCAAAACCACGTACAAATAAGGCACTGTCACCAAAACCACCTCCGCCAGGAGAAACGAATACAGAAGGCGTATAGCTCAAAATTTCAGTAACCTCTACGTTACCAACACCTCGCTGCTGAATTTCGCTTTTACGAATAGTTGATACAGCAACAGGTGTTTTTCTGTCTTCGGCTAAATCAACAACTCCAGAACCTACTATAAGAATTTCATCTAAAGCATTGTCTAAATCTAAAACAATCTCACCAAAATCGGTGTCACCGCTAAATTGAAGTGTCTTAGTAGCAAAACCAACATAAGAAATAGTAATTTCTCCAGAATTTGCTGTTGTTGTTAATGTAAATTCACCATCGAAGTTGGTTATAACCCCGTTTGATGTTCCTTTTTCAAGCACATTAGCACCAGGTAGTGGCGTGCTCATGTCACCATCAATAATTTTACCCTTAATGGTACTTTGTGCTAAAGTAATCGCAGAAAATAGCATTAATGCAATTACGCATAAAGATTGTGTTGTTTTTTTCATTTTTAGAATGAGTTAATTAGTTTCTAAATAATGGCGCAAAATTACGCTTATTCCAAGCACAAAGATTACCTAAATGTTAAGAAATTTAAGACTAATGTTATTCTAAGTTAAACACCTTTAAAGTGGCTATTAAGATTTACCCAGATAGGCTTTTACAAGAGCACTTGTAGAGCTATCATGTGCTTCTGAAAGCTCACCATTTTGCAGTTCTGTTAAGATAGTTTTAGCCAATTGTTTTCCTAGTTCTACACCAAACTGATCGTAACTGTAGATATTCCAAACAATTCCTTGTACAAAAATTTTGTGTTCGTACATAGCTATAAGTTTTCCAAGACTTTGTGGGGTAAGTTTTTCTATAAGAATTGAGGTGGTTGGCCTGTTCCCCTCAAACACCTTAAAAGGCATCAGCGTTTCTATTTCAATCTCCGAAAGGGTGGTAGATTTTAACTCTGTTCTTACGTCGTTTGGAGTCTTTCCATTCATTAAGGCTTCAGTCTGTGCAAAATAATTAGACATGAGCTTGTCGTGATGATCTGTATTACCGTGTAGCGACGTTTTAAACCCTATAAAATCTGCAGGAATAAGTTTAGTGCCTTGATGAATTAATTGAAAAAAGGCATGTTGCGCGTTAGTACCCGGTTCGCCCCAAATTAGCGTCCCGGTTTGGTAATTGACCTTTTGGCCTGTTCTATCAACACTCTTGCCATTGCTTTCCATAATGCCCTGTTGCAAGTAGGTTGCAAACTGGTTTAAATATTGGGTATACGGAATTACAGCTTCACTTTCTGATTTAAAAAAATTATTGTACCAAATGGTAAGTAAACCCGCTATGACTGGTATATTATTTTCGAAATCTGCTGTTCTAAAATGCTCATCCATTTGATGTGCTCCTTCTAACAATTGCTCGAAGTTATCATTTCCAATGGCCAAACTAATGGATAATCCTACCGCACTCCATAACGAAAAACGACCGCCTACCCAATCTTTCATTGGAAAAATATTTTCTTCAGCTATACCAAATGCTTTTACACTTATAATATTGGTAGATACCGCTACAAAATGTTTAGATACCGCTTCTTCAGGCTGACTTTCCAAAAACCAAGAGCGTATAGAATTAGCGTTAGATAAGGTTTCTTGTGTGGTAAAAGTTTTAGAAACAATTACCACTAAAGTTGTTTCGGGGTTTAAGTTTTTAATTATCTCCTGATAGTGGTCACCATCTACATTACTAACGAAATGGGTGTTTAGATGGTTCTTATAAAAGTGAAGGGCATCTACAACCATAGCAGGTCCTAAATCTGATCCTCCTATTCCCACATTTACAACATCGGTAATCTTCTTTCCGGTATAACCAAGATGGTTGCCTTGAACTACTGCTTCTGTAAAGGTTTTTATTTTTTCTCTCACCTCATAAACCTCTGGTACCACATTTTTACCTTGCACCATAACTTCTGAAGCACGCGATGCTCTAAGCGCCGTATGTAAAACAGCTCTACCCTCTGTAGCATTGATAAGGTCTCCCGAAAAATACTTTTTAATGGCATCTTTTAAATCTAACTCATTGGCGAGGTTTATAAGTTGCGACAGTGTTGCTTTAGTAATACGATTTTTTGAAAAATCGACATAAAAATCCTGCCATTTTGCGGTGAACTGCTCCGCCCGATTGGGATTAGCTTTAAATAATGTTTTTAGGTGAACATCTTTGATTTCAGAAAAGTGATTTTCTAAATTCTTCCAGCTTTGGGTTTGGGTAGGATTTATTGCTTTTAATGCCATTGCTTACTGTATGTTAGAAGTTACATCTTGTGTGATTGTTGTTTCGTCCTTAGGTTCTGGTTCCAAGAAATATATAGCGTCTAGACGTTGTTTTGTTCCCTCAATATGATTAAAAAACTTTACTTTCAAACTATCGGCTATAGGTTTGGCCTCTGGAAGCTTTTGCTTAAAGGGGTCTACCTGTCTTCCGTTTTTCCAAAAGCGGTAACATACATGAGGCCCACCTGTATTTCCGGTCATACCCACATATCCAATAACGTCTCCTTGTTTTACGAAATCACCCTTTTTTACAGCACGTCTGCTCATATGCAAATATTGTGTGGTGTAGGTGTCGTTATGTCTTATTTTTACGTATTTGCCGTTGCCTCCGCGACGGGTCGAGGCAATGACTGTACCACTGGCGGTTGCCATAATTGGTGTGCCTACTGGTGCAGCAAAATCTGTTCCCTTGTGTGGTCTCACCTTGTAGCCGTAATAAGCAATCCTACGCTTTAAATTGTAACGCGATGATAATCTTCCAAACTTTACTGGCATCTTTAAAAAAGCACGCCTTAAATTCTTGGCATCTTCATTAAAGTAATCGACTATGTTCTTTACCGAATCGGTAACAAATCTAAAGGCGTATAAGGAATCACCATTATGCTCAAAATAGGCGGCCTTAACGTCATGGATTCCGGCATATAGCGTATCATCTATATATTTATCTGAATAAATTACCTTAAAACGATCGCCAGGTTGCAAACGCCTAAAATCTATGGTCCAGGCATAGATATCATCGGCTAATTTATTAGCTAGCACCTGACTCAATCCTTTTTCTTCGAGCGTTTCTGAAATACTACTCTCAATAACACCAGAGGCTACTCTTTCTACAATTTTAGCTGGTTTTTTACTGGTATACGCCCTGATTGAATCCTTAAAATCTAAAACGACGTAAGATTCAATATCGGGTTGATAAATAAAGGTTGCAGGTGTTTCAAGACTGTCTTTTAAGCACAGCAAGGTATAGGGTTTACCAAAACGAAGTCGCCTAATATCGAAGGTGTCTTTTGTTTCTTCAGCAATCTGGTATATTTTTGGATAACCTAAACGGTGCTTTTCAAGAATTTCGCCAAAACTTTCACCCCGTTTTATCGTATCGCGTTTAACGATGTAATCATCTAAATTAAACCCAAACTCTATTCGTGGTTCTTCAATTTTAACTTCGGCTATTGGTTCTTGTTTTGGTTGAGGTGCCTCTTCTTTACAATTGTAAAAACTTAGGATGACCACCAGAACTGCTATTAATCGTAATTGAGCCATTAATTTATTCGTATTAAATATTTTCTCCCCAGTGTTTTAATTCTTTTGCGCTCCAAAGTTCTGGAAAAAATATACGTTTTTGGTATTTTGGATGCATGTATTTTTTCCAATCGCTTCCACCAGTTGCCCCACCATCACCAATACCACTCTCAATATAATGTTTAGCGGTATTGTAATGTGCCATAACCCAAGTAACATTTACGGTGTAATCGTAATGCCTCATGGCCTTTACAAGATTTTCGTTTTCTTGATCGGATTGGGGTAACCGTTTAAAGCAACTCCATAGATTTTTGGTATTATAGGCTTCCATAAATCTTAGAAACTCTTCTTTGTAACGATTTTCAAAATTAATTAATAGGGTTGATTTTTCTCCTGTTTTATGATTTTTACCTGCTGCTTGCCAATACAAATGCTCAAATGCATGGGTATAAGGCGTGTCTCGGTTAATGCTATGTCTAAACCTGTAATCGATAAGATTAATGAGTTCTGTAGAAGCAAACTCTACAAGTCTGTACTGTGCACTCTGAAAGCCACTAGCCGGGGTTAAGGTATATCTAAATTTCATATATTGTTCTACCTCCATACCTTCTCTCATAATGTTAAATGAGGTGGTAAGCATATCAAAGTAGCGACTTATACGCATTATTTTAGATTCAAAAAAGATCACGTCCAAATCTGACTTGTTGGCCACTTGTTCTATTTCCCACAAAATCATTTTAAAAATGAGCTCGTTAATTTGGTGATAAGCAATAAACACCATTTCATCTGGAAGCGTGGTGCGCTGAATCTGTAAATTTAGTAATGCATCGGTTTGTATATAATCCCAATAGGTAATCGGTTTACTATAAAGCAAGCCGTATAAATGATCATCTGTATGTTGGTCTATAGCTAGATACTTCTTTTGAAGTTCTTTAACAATATCATCAAATTTATGTAAATCGTGCATGAAGGTTAATCAAATTCTAATTCGAACGAATGTTTTAATCCTTTAAAAGCTACTAAATCTGCACGTAAAGAACCCACAGCCAAATTAGCTTGTACTTTTAATGGTATTTTATTTTTATCAGCGCTTACCCAAAGCGTTAAACTCTCTTCTTCTTTAAAGACTCGTCCTGCCATAACATAAGGTCTAAACTTCAAAGTTTTAACCTTTACTCTGCTGCCATTAACATTGACCTTTATGGTTTCTCTTCCTAAGTACTTTAGTTTAAAACCGTAGTTGTCTTCATCGAAAAACATATTCAATTCAACAACATCCCCGGGCATTATGGTATTGGTGTCATAATTATTACGTAAATAATAAAATGCAGACATCATGTCTTGGACATCTTGCTCGGTTGCTACAGTGGTTATTTTCTTGCGTTTTTTATTATGTACAATGGCTTTTTGTTGCGCTTGATTAAACTCTATTTCAATGTCTTTAGTATGTCCACCTTCATTTATTTTTCTAATAAACTTATAAGGCAGCCCCGTATTTACATCAATAAAACTCTCATAGCGATCTCTTATTTTAAAAAATGCATTAATAAGACCTGTTGTTTTACCCTTTCCTACAACGTGGTAAACCGATTTGCCTTTGTAGTTTTTTTCATTGACCCTAAGTGTTGCCTCACCTGCTTTGAACCAGCCGGAATAGCTCATATCGAACTTGAACCACTCACCACCTTTAAAGGCAGATTTTTCCTGAACTTTAGGAGAACTAAAGCTAAAAAAGAAGAGACTAATAAGGAGTAGCTTTTTCATGTATTATAGATTTGTAAATGTAATTAATGTCTCTGTAACTTTGTGTTACGATTATCTTAAATACAATTACTATTCCAAAGGTATCAAATCCTTTAGTCTCTCCTAAATTATTAGATGAGATTTACAAGGTTCCTCTTTTAGATTGCTCTCTTTCAATAGATTCAAACAAGGCTTTAAAGTTACCAGCCCCAAAGCCTTTAGCTCCCATGCGCTGAATAATCTCAAAGAATAACGTTGGCCGATCTTCAACTGGCTTCGTGAAAATTTGAAGCAAATAACCCTCTTCATCGGCATCAATCATGATCCCCAAGCTTTTTAAAGTTTCAATATCTTCTCGCAACTCATGGCTAAACTCTTCTAATCTATCTGGCACTGCTTTGTAGTAAGCTTCTGGAGGTGTGGATAAAAATTCAACACCACGTGATTTCAATTTAGACACGGTTGAAATAATATCGTCTGTAGCCACAGCGATATGTTGAACACCAGGACCTTCATAGAAGTCTAAATATTCTTCAATTTGTGAGCGTTTTTTGCCTTCTGCCGGCTCGTTGATAGGAAATTTAATGCGTCCGTTGCCATTGCTCATTACTTTACTCATTAGTGCTGAGTATTCGGTGTGTATTTGCTTGTCGTCAAAAGATAAGAAATTTACAAAGCCCATCACATCTTCGTACCATTTTACCCATTGATTCATCTCACCCCAACCCACGTTACCGACCATATGGTCTATGAATTTTAACCCTGTAGGCTCAGGGTTATAATCAGATTCCCATTTTTTAAAACCTGGCATAAATATGCCGTTATAATTTTTACGTTCAACAAACATGTGTACGGTTTCACCATAAGTGTAAATACCTGAGCGTACCACTTCGCCATCCTCATCCGTTTCTACAGTTGGCTCTAAATAAGGCTTGGCACCGCGTTTGGTAGTTTCCTCAAAGGCTTGGCGGGCATCTTCAACCCAAAGGGCCACCACTTTAACTCCATCTCCATGTTTTACAATATGGTCATTTATAGGCGATTTGCTATTTAAAGGAGTTGTTAACACAAGTCTTATTTTATCTTGTTTTAACACATAGCTCACTGAGTCTTTTGAACCTGTTTCTAAACCTCTGTAAGCAAAAGACTGAAAACCAAAGGCTGTTTTATAAAAATGCGCCGCTTGCTTCGCATTACCTACGTAGAATTCTACATAATCTGTTCCTAAAAGTGGCAAGAAATCTTGCGCACCATCAAAAATTTTTTCTAGTCCGTAATCGACTGATTTTATTTCTTTACTCATGTTATCTAAAAATTAAAGAAGTTAGGATAGAGAGATTACATTTGCTAATGCTTTTTCTGAAAGCCCATTGTCATTCTGAAATTCTGCTATTTTTACTTCTAATTGATTTAATTGTTCTTTTAAACTATTTTCTCTTTTCTTTTTTACTCCAACCACGATTTGTAATAATCTTCATCGGCGATTTTCATCGCTTCTTCCGTTACTTGAAGCGGCTTAAACGTATCTACCATAACGGCTAATTCTTCGGTTTTTACTTTACCAATACTACGCTCGGTCGCCCCAGGATGCGGTCCGTGCGGAATACCTGCTGGATGAAGTGAAATATGCCCTGCCTCAATATCGTTTCTACTCATAAAATCACCATCCACATAATATAAGACCTCATCACTATCTATATTGCTGTGATTATATGGTGCCGGTATAGATTGAGGGTGATAATCGTATAACCGCGGCACAAAACTGCAGACTACAAAGGCGTCTGTCTCAAAAGTTTGATGCACTGGAGGTGGTTGATGAATACGACCCGTAATAGGCTCAAAATCATGAATTGAAAAGGCATACGGATAATTATAACCATCATAGCCTACCACGTCAAAAGGATGCGAGGCATAAACCATCTCTATAATCTCGTCCTGTTTTTTTATTTTTATAAGAAAGTCACCCGTCTTATTATTAGTTTCTAATTCTTGAGGCTGTCTTATATCGCGCTCACAAAATGGAGCATGCTCTAACAACTGCCCAAACCAATTGCGATAGCGTTTTGGTGTATAAATAGGTCTTTTAGATTCTACGATAAATAAACGGTTATCTTCCGTATCAAAATCAATTTTATAAATTACTCCCCTTGGAATGAGCAAATAATCGCCATACTTAAAATTAAGATTACCTAAATGCGTTCTTAATTTACCACTACCCTTATGTATGAATAAAAGTTCATCAGCGTCGGTGTTTTTATAAAAATAGGACTTAGTAGATTGTTGTGGTGCTGCCAATACAATACTACAATCGCTATTGGTTAAGACTACTTTTCTACTCTCTAAATAATCGTTTTCTGGTGTTACTTTAAATCCACGAAATCGATACGATTGTAAGTTATTAGCCTTAGCCACTTTAGGTGCTACACTGTATTGTTTTTTTATTTCCTTAACCTGCGTTGGTCGTTGCTCGTGATAGCTATTGGTAGACATTCCGTCGAAACCAATAGTACCAAACAGTTGCTCATAAAAGAGGCTACCATCTGGTTTTCTAAACTGCGTATGTCTTTTAGGTGGGATTTGACCTAATTTATGATAGAAAGGCATATCTAAAGTACGATATTAAAAGTTAGACATTAAGATTTTAAAAGGCATAGACCTTAGCCCAGTCTTACCTATTGTTTCTTAAAGGTACGAAAAATGAGAAGTACTGGACTAAATACGGTATGGCATAGCGGTTACTCTGGGTTCCTCTTGATAAGGAAATGCAAATGCAGTTTTAGATGTTCCCAAAATAATGTCATACGTTTAAATTTATAGTCCTTTAAAAGACATATACTGTTCACTGTTATATTTCATTAAAGTGAAATGATAACGCTATTCATAGTATTACAAATATCAATATTTTTTCTTTATTTTTATAAGAATTCTTGAAAATCTATAAAGATGAAATGCTTAAAACTAATCGTATTTTGTGTTTTATTCCATACCCTTGGTTTGGCTCAGCGCTTAGATGAAGCCTCTATATTATTTAAGCCTATTGAATTAAATACCACAATTTTATCGAATATCAACTCTGATAATTTTACTATCTATTCTGAAAAGGATACATTTTCAATGTTACACGAGAGCACTATAATCCTCCGTCCTTACAATACTGAAGCGTTAAACAAGAAGTTATTTTCTAATATAGAAATTATAGAAAATACTTATAGATATTGTCACGATTTATCTTTATTGTGCGGTCCTTTAGAAGATGGTGTTGCAAATACAATTGACCCTAATGCCGAAGCGATGTTAGGCCACATTCTCAGTAATTTTCTAAGCAACTATATTTTTGAATAATTAAGAGAGGAGCCTCGAATAATCCCTTTTCGATAATAGTGAATGCCTACTATCATTTATTAATTTCAAGTCAGATGAGTAGTTTGTATTACCAAAAGATCTTAAAAATAACGTGAAATAATAAACCTAGAATTTTATTAAAACCAATAGCCCAAGTTAAAAAACCAATACGAATTACCGGTTTCTGGCGAATAGGTATAGCGCGCTTCTATAGGACCCACAAAAGTTTCAACAGCATAGCCTAAAGCGTAACCAGAGAAGTCTGGCGATGTAAACCAATTACCTGTATCAAATAAATTGTCTTCAACATTGGCGTAATTTGCTGCGAGCAATAGGTGCTGCTTATTAAACAATTCGTAGTCTAAGGTAAAGGTGGCTTTCACAAAACTGTTGGCAGATAAATCTATAAAATCGTACCCATAAAACGAGTAAAAATTATTTATAAAGTTATTGGTGTAACCCCCTAATGCAAAATTGAGGGTTCTTGTCGCGTTATCGCCTATTCTAAACCCACCATTAGCCTCTACTTTAAAGGCTAAGTTTTTACCAAGAGATTGTGCATAACCCAAATCTGCCTTGGCAATAGAAAATTCGTCAAACACCCTATTGAAACCGGAGGACCCTAGGTATAAATGAAATGTACCATTAAAGTACATACCTCTTTTTGGATAATACGGATGATCATAAGTATCTAACTTCAAGTTACCAAACAGGCTAAAATAGTCTGTATCATCAAAAATAATATCGTTGCTTTGATTCTCATCTAAAATAGTCTCTGAAGTAATTCTTAAGTATTTATGCTCTGCGCCAACTTTTAATGCAAAATCACGTCTGAATAAGGTTTGAATAAAAAACTGATTGGTTAAATCCTGAAGTTTTACATCTATACGATTAAGTTCTTCAAAAAAGGAAACGGTATTATCTAGCGCTAAATTAGGATTAATATTTTTATTAAACTGATTGAATCTTGATTTTAAACCAATACTTATATAAAAACCTTTGTCTATAAAGTAATCAAAATTATACCTTACATTATCCCCTAAAACCACATCTAAGGATGCCAAATCGTTGTCAAACAGTAAACGCTTTTTTGTTATATTACCCAATACAGCACTTTTGTACAAATCGTCGTAATGCAGTCCAAATTTAAGAAAGGTTGTAGTTTCTTTTTCAGAAATAGTGCCTGTTAAATCATAAGCGCCATTATCCTCTTGTTGTAATTCATATCTAAAGGTGTTAAAATTATTAGTGGCCATGAGGTTATTAAATCCTTTTTTAAAGTCTTTATAACTCATTTTTTCATTGCCCTTTATTTTTAGTTTACCCAAAATAAAGGCTCTGGTGTAATTATTATTGCCCTTTATTTTTATGGCATTTATAGTGATGCTATCTGGCGGTTGTATTTTTCTTCTATCTGCGAGCGATGTTTGGTGTTGTATCAAGGAAGTAAGTGGTTTTAACTTTTGCTGCGCTGCCTTTTCCCCATTTTTTATAATTTTTTGTCCTTCACTAAAGGACACCACAGAAAAATCTTCAATCTCTGGCTTAATATACACATCGGCCAAAGCAGCTTTTTCCTGCATATCTTTAATGGTTCTAAAATTATTAATTTGTATTAGAATATCTGGTGCAGTCTCTAATTCGGAACGATCTCGTAAGTCATCTTGTACATCTACACCAATGATGACATCCATCCCCTTTGCTCTTAATTTTTTAATGGGAAAATTATTGGTTACGCCACCATCAACGAGAACGCGTCCGTTTAAAGGTACTGGCTTAAATAGTGTTGGTAGGGCTGCGCTTGCGGTTACAGCTTCAGCCAAATTACCTTCATCTAACACTAGTGTTTCACCGGTTTCAATATCTGTGGCCATACAAAAAAACGGTATCGGGAGCTGATCGAAATCAGAAATATCACCTACGGGCAGCATAAGTTGATACAAGAGGTTGTATACATTTTGACCACCAGATAAGGCTGAGGGTAAAGTCACCTTGAAATTATCAAACGGCAATTTTACAGCATAGGTTTGCGAATTGTATTTTTCATAGAAAGATTTGGATGATCGTGGTATGTCATCACTCAATAAAGCATCAAAATCCTGACTTTCAAACAATTGCTCTAATTGTTTCCCCGAATATCCTGAGGCATACAAAGACCCTATGACGGCTCCCATGCTTGTTCCTGCAATGTAATCTATTTTTAAACCTAGGCTATCTATGACTTTTAGAACTCCGATATGTGCGAAACCCTTAGCGCCACCACCACTTAATACCAACCCTACTTTTAGCGTATCTTTTTGTGCGCTCTGAGGTTGCTGAGCCATAACCTCAACACCTACGATAAGCACAGCCCCTATCAAAAGTTGCTTTAATATGCTTATATATACCTTAGGGTTATACATTAATCTTTATTATGATAATAATTATAAATTTTATTCGCCTTAGACACACCAACAACAGCCTCTAATTCGTCTACCTTAGCATTGGCAATACGCTTCACCGACTTAAATTGTTTCATAAGAGTAATTATGGTTTGTTCACCTACACCAGAAATAGTTTCAAGTTCGCTTTTAAGCGCACCTTTGCTACGCTTGTTTCTATGATGTTCAATCCCAAAACGATGTGCTTCGTTTCTAAGTTGTTGAATTATTTTTAAGGTTTCACTTTTTTTATCTAAATATAAAGGAATTGGATCATCTGGATAGAATAATTCTTCTAAACGTTTGGCAATACCGATAATGGCAATTTTACCTCTAAGTCCTAAAACTTCTAAGCTCTTTAAAGCCGAAGACAGTTGGCCTTTTCCACCATCAATAATTATAAGTTGAGGTAACGGTTGGTCTTCTTCTAGCAGACGCTTGTATCTTCTAAATACGACTTCTTCCATAGAAGCAAAGTCATCGGGACCTTCTACGGTTTTAATATTAAAATGTCTGTAGTCCTTTTTACTGGGTTTTCCATTTTTAAAAACAACACAGGCTGCCACCGGATTGGTACCTTGAATGTTCGAGTTATCGAAACATTCTATATGTCGAGGTTCCTCAGTAAGTCTTAAATCGGCTTTCATTTGTGCCATAATACGATCGGCGTGCCTATCGGGATCTACTATTTTAATCTGCTTTAACTTATCTAAGCGGTAGTATTTGGCATTGCGTTCAGAGAGGTCTAAAATCTTTTTTTTGTCTCCCAATTTGGGTACAGTTACCTTAACTTGTTCCCCTAGATCTACGGGTATGGGCACAAAAATTTCTTTTGATGCAGAATTAAAACGTTGTCTAATTTCGGTAATGGCTATTTCTAATAATTCTGTATCGTTTTCCTGAAGTTTCTTTTTAATTTCTAAGGTATGTGATCTTATAATAGACCCGTAAGATAGCTGCAAAAAGTTAATGTAGGCGTGTGTTTCATCGCTCACAATAGAAAAGACATCTACATTATTGATTTTAGGATTTACAACTGTAGATTTGGCCTGGTAATTTTCGAGAATCTCCAGTTTTTCTTTGATTTTTTGGGCCTCCTCAAACTGCATTTCTGCTGCTAAGGTTTTCATTTGAGCTCTAAATTGCTGCAACGAATCTTTAAAATTACCCTTTAAGATTTCTCGAATAGCTTCAATATTTGCATGATACTCCGCTTCGGTTTCGTAACCTTCGCAAGGTCCTTTACAATTGCCCAAATGGTACTCCAAACACACCTTATATTTTCCGGCTTCAATTTTTGATTGCGATAAATCATAGTTACAGGTACGCAGTTGATACAAACCTTTTATTAAGCCCAATAAGGTTTTCACCGTTTTCATACTAGTGTAAGGCCCAAAATACTCAGAACCATCTTTAATCACGCGACGGGTCGGGAAGATTCTAGGAAAGCGTTCGTTTTTAAGACAAATCCACGGGTAGGATTTATCATCTTTAAGCATGACATTATACTTGGGCTGGTATTTTTTTATAAGATTATTTTCCAGCAACAACGCATCATTTTCTGTTTCTACAACAATGTGTTTAATAGTCCTAATGTTTTTTACCAGCATTCTAGTTTTGCCATACTCGTGGTGCTTAGTAAAATAACTGCTCACGCGCTTTTTAAGATTCTTGGCTTTACCAACGTAAATTAAACGGTCATCCGCATCAAAATATTGATAAACACCTGGCTGATGCGGCAAGGTTTTAATCTGTATATCTAAGTCTGTTTGTGCCATTTATTCAAAGGTAATAATAACTTAGGTATGCTGTATTTTCAAATAGAATATTAGTTAACTTCGCAGACTTTTTGTAATTTAAAATGAGATGACAAAACAAATATTAGGGCGTACGGATAAGGTAGATTTTCCAGAGCTTGGGCTTCAAAATATTAATGTTAAAATAGACACTGGTGCTTATACTTCTGCTATTCATTGCTCTAAAGTAATTGAGAAAGATCATCGATTATACTGTGTTTTTAAAAGTCATGAACACTCTAACTTTAGCAGTGAGGAGATAGTCTTTACAGATTACAGCTACACTGATGTTAGAAGTAGTAATGGAATTAAACAGAACCGCTTCAAAATAAAAACCAATGTGGTTTTCTTTGGTAAGAGCTACAAAATTAATTTAACTTTAAGCACAAGAGACGACATGAGATTTCCAGTGCTTATTGGTCGGCAATTTTTAAGAAAAAAATTTATGGTAGATGTCGACTTAGAAAATCAATCTTATAATCACAACAACAAATGAATATTGTAATTCTCTCCCGTAACGGAGCACTTTATTCTACACAACGCCTTGTTGAAGAAGCCGAAGAGCGAGGGCATTTAGTAGAAATTATAGATCCTCTTAAATGCGATATCATTATAGAGCGCGAAAAGCCAACGATTTACTATAAAGATCGTTATTTAGATTATGTAGATGCTGTGATTCCGCGTATTGGGGCTTCTGTTACATTTTTTGGCTGTGCGGTGGTTAGACAATTTGAAATGATGAATATCTTTACCACAGTCTCCTCAGATGCTATTCTTAGATCTAGAGATAAACTCAGAAGCTTTCAACGCCTATCTAAAGCGGGTATTGGTATGCCAAAAACGGTATTTACAAATTACTCTAGAGATGTTGTTGAGGTATTAGAGCACGTTGGAGGACCACCAGTAATTATTAAATTGTTAGAAGGTACTCAAGGCCTTGGTGTGGTTTTAGCCGAATCTAAAAATGCGGCAGAATCGGTCTTAGAAGCCTTTAGCGGGCTACAAGCCAGAGCATTGGTTCAAGAATATATTAAGGAAGCTAAAGGTGCAGACCTACGCGCTTTAGTGGTAGACGGCCAAGTTGTTGGTGCTATGAAACGGCAAGGAAAAGATGGTGAGTTTAGGTCTAACCTTCATCGCGGTGGCTCTGCTACATATATTAAACTCTCTTCAGAAGAATTAAAACTGGCCGTAAAGGCTGCTAAGGCCTTAAAATTGCCTATTTGCGGTGTGGATATGCTACAATCTGCTCGTGGTGCATTAATTATGGAGGTAAACTCTACGCCAGGATTAGAAGGTATAGAAAAAGCCACAGAAAAAAACATCGCCCGTGCTATTATTACTTTTATAGAACGAAATCGTCGATAAAATGATAGAAAAACAGCCTCTCGATATTTTGGGCCGGTCTATTTTACCTGGAGATAGCGCCACCGTTTACTTTGAAGTGGCCAAATTACACACCCAGAACACTATTAGAGTTCCTGTTATAATAGAGCGCTCTAAAAAGAAAGGCCCAACGGTTTTAATTACTGCCGGAATACATGGCGATGAGATTAATGGTGTAGAAATTGTAAGACAGCTTATTGCTAAAGGCATCAACCAACCTAGAATTGGTACTATTATTTGTATTCCTGTAATAAATGTGTTTGGTTTTATACAGATGAATAGAGAATTTCCAGATGGTCGGGATTTAAATCGGGTGTTTCCAGGCAGCAAACGCGGTTCTTTAGCTAGTCGTGTGGCTAATAAATTGGTAAAAGAAATTCTTCCTCATGCCGATTTAATTATTGATTTTCATACCGGAGGAGCCGACCGGTTTAATGCCGCACAAATACGTATTGCCAAAGGCGACGATGAGCTTTTTCAACTTGCCGAAAAATTTGGAGCGCCTTTTATTTATTATTCTAAAAACATTAAAAAATCTTTTCGTAGTACAGCTAAAAAACAAGGTAAACCCATGTTGTTATTTGAAGGAGGAAAATCGTTTAATATAGATAAAACCATCACTAACAGCGGAGTAAATGGCACAAAACGTATACTGCATCATTTGCAGATGCTTCAGAAAAAATTTAAAGTGTCCACTCCTAAAAAAGAGACCTTAGTCATAAAAGAAAGTCAGTGGATCCGCGCAACCTATTCGGGCATGTTTAAACCATCTGTAAAATTGGGAAGTTATGTTGAAAAAAACACGATAATAGGCAGTATTACCGATCCTTATGGAAGTTTTAATCACTATGTAAGAGCCCCAAAAGAGGGTTATATTTTTAACATCAATCAATCGCCTATCATTTATCAAGGAGACGCTATTTTTCACATTTCAAAACAATTAGAGACCAATGACGAAACTTGAAATAAGAAAAAAATATAAAACGCTAAGACAAGAACTTACGAGCTCCGAAATTGAAGATTACAGTTTAGACTTATCCAACCAACTACTTAAATTGGATATCTGGACTTACACGACTTATCATATTTTTCTTTCTATCGTTGAGTATAAAGAAATAAATACCGATTATATCTTAAACATTCTTTCGGGTAAAGACAAAAATATAGTCATTTCAAAAAGTAATTTTGAAGATTTTTCAATGACACACTATCTTCTTACCGATAACACGACAATTAAAAAAAACGCCTTTAAAATACCCGAACCTGTTGACGGTATTAAAATTAAACCCGAGCAGATTGAAGTCGTATTCGTGCCGCTTTTGGCTTATGATACAATGGGAAATAGAATAGGTTACGGCAAGGGGTTTTATGATCGGTTTTTGGCATTATGTAAACCCGAAACATTAAAAATTGGCTTATCTTTTTTTGAACCGCATACGGATGAATTTGAAGTTTCAACTAGCGATATTACGCTTGATTACTGTGTGACTCAGAATGAAACTTATAAGTTTTAAGCCGTTCGGAAAGCTTTTTTATTAAAAAAAACTAAAATACCTATTCCCGTGCTGATGGCCACATCGGCAACATTAAAAATAGGATCAAAAAACGAAATATAACGACCGCCAATTAAGGGAAGCTCCTCTGGTAAAACACGACTATAGATAGGGAAATGAAACATGTCTACGACATGGCCATAAAACATAGCGGCATAGCCGCCTCCATTTGGTAAAAAAGTAGCTACTTGCCCAACACTTCCTGAGAAGAACACACCATAAAAAACTGCATCTAATATATTACCTAATGCTCCGCTAAAAATAAGAGCTATAGAAATAATTAATAGTCTAGATTTTTTGTTCTTTATAGATTCGACGAGCCAAATAGAAATGCCAATAACCACAACAATTCTAAACCATGTTAAAATTAGCTTCGCTGATTTGGGTGATAAAAAGCTAAAGATATCGCTAAGACGGGTGCCCCAGGCCATACCTTCGTTCTCAATAAAGTGAAGTTTAAACCATGACAACACCGTGACGCTTTCATTGAGCACAAAATTGGTTTTTATGTATATTTTAGTGGCTTGATCTAGAAGCAAAACGAGCAGAATAAGTAGGGTAGTTTTTTTAAAATTCATGGGCTATGGCTATCATCTAAATTAACTGTTATATCTCCATGCACTGAGGTTAATCTCATTTGGGACCTCTGGTTTTTAACTTCAAAATCATTCACTTGTCCATACCTAGACCTCGCAGAAATTTGCGTGTTTGTGGTGTGAACAGAAATCTGACCATCTAAAGTGTTAATGGTGCTATGACGAGCTCTAGCACTAAAGAAACAACTGCCATAAACCAATTCTATATGGACTTTGTTATAAAGACCGTCCATATGCAACTGCGCAATGTCACTGGTTACTAGAACATTTAAATCTTCTGGGATAATAATCTCTACCTCAGCAGATATGACCTTATGCGCACTTATTTTATCGTCCGCTAGGTTCATAAAAGGAAGCTCATGAAGTTTAAGGTTGACTTGATCTCTGCGTTTATCTAATACGATCTGAAACTTCTCCCGATATTCACCCGATAATTTAGACCTCACACGAATATTATTAGTCTTTGACGTCATGATGGCTATCCTAAACAGTTGGTTGCCATCTATTGAAATTGAATTTACACCTTCTGCAGGTATGATTTGCGTAGTTTGTTGTTGGGCAAAAAGCTGCTGCATACCACACCAACATAACCCTAAAAACAACAAAGCCCTGACTTTAAAATGACAAGGCTTTGATAGCGTATAAATCGTCAAAATAATTCGTGCTTATAGCGTTCTATTTCTGCATATTCTTCGCCTCAATACTCAAAGTGGCATGTGGCACAAGTTTTAATCGTTCTTTGCTTATAAGTTTACCTGTAACTCTACAAACACCATAAGTTTTGTTTTCTATTCTAATAATGGCATTTTTTAAATCTCTAATAAACTTCTCTTGTCTAATGGCTAAGGCAGAATTCGCTTCTTTACTCATTGTTGCACTGCCTTCTTCAAAAGCTTTAAAAGTGGGTGAAGTGTCGTCTGTACCATTATTATGGTCATTCATGTAAGCGCTTTTAATAAGCTCTAAATCATGTTCTGCTTTATCAATTTTCTTTTGAATAAGCACTCTAAACTCTTCTAAATCTTTATCTGAATATCTGTTTTTAGTTTCTTCTGCCATATTGCTTTAATGTTTCTTTATATATAATTTTGTTTGGATCTCATCAAATTCGATAGCTATACCTTTATCAATGGTTTCTAAAATTTCTAAGTCTTCTGTTAGTGTTTCTGACTTAATATAATCTTTATTTATTTCAATGGCCGCAGCCATTTTTTCATCTTTTTGAAGCTTCACATCTATACGATCTGTTACCTCTAGACCAGAGTCTTTTCTCAAGTTTTGAATGCGATTAACCAACTCTCTAGCAATACCTTCAAAACGCAAATCATCTGTAATGGTCACGTCTAAAGCAACGGTTAAACCTCGCTCACTGGCGACTAACCAGCCTTCAATATCCTGAGAAGAAATCTCAACGTCATCCAAGCCCAAGGTAATACTTTTTCCGTTAATAGCTAAAGCCAATTCGCCGTTTTGTTCAATATTTTTGATGTCTTCCGCACCTAAGTTATTAATAGCCTGAGCAATGGCTTTCATATCTTTTCCAAAACGCGGCCCTAAGACTTTAAAGTTAGGTTTTATTTGTTTTACTAAGATGTCTGAAGCATCTTCTAAAAGCTCAATATGCTTTACATTTACCTCATGCTTGATAAGGTCTGATACCGCTTCTATTTCCTCTTTTTGTGACTTTTCTTCTACAGGAATCATAATTTTCTCGAGCGGTTGTCTGACTTTAATTTTTTGCTTTGCTCTAAGCGATAACACTAAAGAAGAAATAATCTGAGCACGTTCCATTTTTCGCTCTAAGGTTTTGTCTATAAGCGCAGCGTCGGCTTTAGGGAAATGCGATAAATGAACGCTTTCAAAATCTTCTTTTTTGGTCACTTTATTAAGATCTAAGTACAATCTATCCATAAAAAATGGTGCAATTGGTGCCGCCAATTTTGAGATGGTTATCATACAAGTATACAAGGTTTGATAAGCCGAGATTTTATCTTTTTGATAATCCCCTTTCCAAAAACGTCTTCTACTTAAGCGAACATACCAGTTACTTAAGTAATCTTGAGTAAAATCTGATATAACTCTAGCAGCTTTTGTAGGCTCATAGTCTTCATAAAACTTATCTACTTTTTGTATTAAAGTATTGAGTTCTGAAAGAATCCAGCGGTCTAATTCTGGGCGTTCATTAGATGGAAGATCTTCTTCTTTGTACCTAAACGCATCGATGTTAGTATATAAAGCAAAGAAGGCATAAGTGTTGTAAAGCGTTCCAAAGAACTTTCGCTTTACTTCGTCAACACCATCTAAATCAAACTTTAAATTGTCCCAAGGATTGGCATTACTAATCATATACCATCTGGTGGCGTCTGCTCCATAATGCGATAAAGTTTCAAAAGGGTCAACAGCATTGCCCAAACGTTTAGACATCTTTTGGCCATTTTTATCTAAAACCAGACCATTAGACACCACATTTTTATAAGCTACAGAATCAAAAACCATGGTACCAATAGCATGTAATGTATAAAACCAACCTCGGGTTTGGTCCACTCCTTCGGCTATGAAATCTGCCGGGAAGGCTTGGTTTTTATCAATTAAATCTTTATTCTCAAAAGGATAGTGCCACTGTGCATAAGGCATTGAGCCAGAATCAAACCAAACGTCTATAAGATCGCTCTCGCGTCTCATGGGTTGGCCAGACGGAGCTACCAAAATAATTTTATCAACTACATTTTTATGAAGATCAATCTTTTCATAGTTCTCGTCAGATAGATTACCTATTTCGAATTCCGCAAAAATATCTGAAGCCATAAAACCAGCCTCAACGGCTTTTTCTATTTCGTTCTTAAGCTCTTCAACAGAACCAATGCAGATCTGCTCTTTACCATCTTCGGTTCTCCAAATAGGTAATGGTATACCCCAAAAACGACTTCTCGATAAATTCCAATCGTTGGCATTGGCAAGCCAATTGCCAAAACGTCCTTCACCAGTAGATTTTGGTTTCCAATTAATGCTTGTATTTAATTCGTGCATTCTTCCCTTGACATCGGTAATTTTAATGAACCACGAATCTAAAGGATAATACAAAATAGGTTTATCAGTGCGCCAGCAGTTAGGATAACTGTGCTTATATTTTTCAACCTTAAAAGCTTTATTTTCAATTTTTAGTTTAATGGCTAACTCTACATCAACAGACTTTTCTGGTGCTTCTCCCTTAGGATAATACTCGTTTTTCACATACTTGCCGGCTAATTCGCCCATTTCTGGTCTAAATCGTCCTTGTAAATCTACCAGAGGCACTAGGTTTCCGTGTTCATCTTTTACCAACATAGGCGGTATTTCTGGTGATGCTTGCTTGGCAACCAAAGCATCGTCTGCACCAAAAGTTGGGGCGGTATGCACAATACCTGTACCATCTTCTGTAGTCACAAAATCGCCTGTAATTACTCTAAAGGCGTTTTCTGGATGATCGTGCGGTAAGGCGTAATCTAAAAGTTGTTCATAGCTTATACCTACTAAATCTGATCCTTTGAAAGTCTTTAAAATTCGGTAAGGGATTTTTTTATCTCCTTCTTTAAACGCATTGACCTCATCGGTAGTTTCTACCTTGGTATATTTTCCTGAAAATTGGTTTGCTACAAGATTTTTTGCTACGACAACCTTGATAGGTTTAAAGGTGTATTGATTGTAAGTCTCTACTAAGTTATATTCTATTTTTGGACCAACCGTTAAGGCGGTATTACTTGGTAGTGTCCATGGTGTCGTGGTCCATGCTAAAAAATATATGGAACCTTCATTTTTTAAGAATTCTGGTAAGGAATCTTCTTTAGCCTTAAATTGCGCCACAACCGTTGTATCTGTAACATCTTGGTAAGTCCCCGGTTGGTTCAATTCGTGTGAGCTTAAACCTGTGCCAGCCTTCGGCGAGAATGGTTGAATAGTATAACCTTTATAAATGAGGTTTTTATCGTAAATCTGTTTTAGTAGCCACCACACACTTTCCATATATTTGGACTTATAGGTGATGTAAGGATCGTCCATATCTACCCAATATCCCATTTTTTTGGTGAGATCGTTCCAAATATCAGTATAGCGCATTACTGCTTTTTTACAAGCTTCGTTGTATTCTTCCACAGATATTTTTGTACCGATATCTTCTTTTGTAATACCGAGCTCTTTTTCGACACCAAGTTCTACCGGTAATCCGTGGGTGTCCCAACCAGCTTTGCGCTTTACTTGGTAGCCTTTCATGGTTTTATACCTAGGAAAAATATCCTTAATGGCGCGCGCTAAAACGTGGTGCACACCAGGAAGGCCATTGGCAGATGGAGGTCCTTCAAAAAACACGTAAGGTGTTTTATTTTCTCTTGAAGTAACACTTTTTTCAAAAATATGTTGTGCTTCCCAATAACTGCTAATCTCCTCAGCTGTTTTTGGCAAGTTAAGTCCTTTATATTCAGGGAACTTTGTACTCATAGCTCGCTTTTCTTATAAATCTGCGAAAATAAGGAAATTTGAGCAAACTAACCCCATAAAAGAGAGGCTGTTTTAAGAATTATCTACAGAATTAAAAAATTGACTAAGTCTTCAATTTTTGAAATCAACTGAACTTTAATTTTAGGAGTCCTTAACGCTATTTTATTGTATTTAGATACAAAAATGGTAGAAAATCCAAGTTTTTCAGCTTCTAAAATG
>Ga0207419_1000665_pt1 | contig 29350 bp, 25 predicted proteins | sample ElkSloMetagenome_4_FD_184723 | JGI IMG/M metagenome (GOLD analysis project Ga0207419, IMG submission 184723) | Hot spring microbial communities from Elkhorn Slough, Monterey Bay, USA - MD2A (version 2) | ecosystem: Environmental > Aquatic > Marine > Intertidal zone > Estuary: Microbial mat ... | reverse complement strand
AGACGGTCGCGCGTCACCTTGGCGGCGATGGAGGCGGCGGCGATGGACAGGCTCTTCGTGTCGCCCTTGACCACGCAGGTGACGGGACAGGGCAGGGTGGGCGGCCGGTTGCCATCCACCAACGCCAGGGTGGGGGCGGGCTCACCCAGGGCGGCCACGGCCCGGGCCATGCCCAGCAGGGTGGCGCCCAGCACGTTCAGGCGGTCGATGTCGGCGACGTCGACGACGGAGACGCCAAGGCGCGCCGCATCGCTGTCCTGAAGGGCGGTGAACAGCGCCTCGCGCCGTGCCGGCTTCAGGGCCTTGGAATCGTCGAGCCCGCCGCGCAGCGCGTCGGGCAGGCGGGCGCGGTCCAGGATGGCGGCGGCGGCCACCACGGGGCCGGCCAGCGGCCCCCGGCCGGCCTCGTCCACCCCGCAGACAAGGCCGGGGTGTTGGCATTCCAGGGAGAAATCGGGCATGGGGACGGTCCTCGGCTCGGGGGCTGGCCCACTCTACCCCGATCGCTCGCCCTGAATCAGGCCGGAACCGCGTCGCGGCCCACCTCGAACACCCGCAGGCCCAGGGTGCGGGCGTGCGACCGGGCCGCCTCCACCACATGCGGCGGGACCGAGTCCGTCATCCCCGGCACCCGGGCCGACTGATGGGCGGGCCGATAGTCGCCCAACAGGCTGACGGCCGTGTCCGGGCCGGCCAGGGCGGCCACTCTGTCGAGCATGGCCGTCACGTTGCCGGTGTCGCGCGGCAGAACGAGGTGGCGAACCAGCACACCGCGCCGTGCCAGGCCATCGTCGCCCAGGCGGAGCGGCCCGACCTGCCGCACCATTTCGGTCAGGGCCGCGGCGTTGATTGACACGTAGTCCCGCACTTTGGAACAGCGGCGGGCCGACGCGTCGTCGCCGTACTTAGCGTCGGGCGTGTAGATGTCCACGACACCGTCCAGCAACCGCAAGGTCTCGGCCGAATCATAACCGCCACTGTTGTAGACCAGCGGCAGCGTCAGGCCCCGGTCTGCGGCAATGGCCAGGGCTTCCAGGATCTGCGTGGTCACGTGGGTCGGGCCGACGAGGTTGATGTTGTGGCAGCCGCGCCCCTGAAGCTCCAGCATGGCCTCGGCCAGGGCCTGGGCGTCCATGTCCTCGCCGGCGCCGTCCATGGTGGCGTCCGCGTTCATGCAGTAGACGCAGCGAATGTTGCACCACGAGAACACAAGGTCGCCCGACCCCCGCGCGCCGATGATTTCCGGTTCCTCGGAAAACCCCGGACCAACCGACGCCACCCGCGCGTGCCGTCCCGTGCGGCACACGGCGCCCGCCGCGACGGTGCCGCCGTTGGCACTGTGACGGTCCACCTGGCAATTCTGCGGACACAGGTCGCACGCGGCGAGCCGCTCCACGGCTGCGGCCGCGCGCCGGGCCAACGCGCCGGTCTTGTGCAGGGTCAGGTAGGCCGGTGTCATGTTTGCCTTCCACTGTACGGGTCCGAGTGTCAAGCGACCATGACAGTGCCGCCAGAGACAATCAAGCGTACATCTTGTGCGGAAGAACTATCTTAACGATCGACTAGTTGTATGCATTTCCCTTGGCGCGAATGGCGCCGCCCTGGTGCGGCCCCTGGACATCGCGGCGGTGACCGCGCATACCTTGCGCGCCCAGTGATGATACTCCCCGGACTTAAAAGGAGGCGAACCGACCATGTCCAGGACCGTGCTGAGTCTGCCCGGTGACGGCATCGGCCCCGAGGTGATGGCGCAGGTGCGCCGCGTGCTCGACCGGATTGGCGGGTTCCACATCGAAGAGGGGTTGGTCGGCGGCGCCTCGTACGACGCGCACGGAACCCCCCTGACCGACGACACCATGGCCCAGGCGCTGAGGGCGGACGCGGTTCTGCTGGGCGCGGTCGGCGGCCCGAAATGGGACGGCCTGCCGTTCGCCGACAAGCCGGAGCGCGGCCTGCTGCGGCTTCGCAAGGACATGGAACTGTTCGCCAACCTGCGCCCGGCGCTGGTGTTCGACGCCCTGGCCGGGGCCTCGACGCTGAAGACCGACCTGGTGCGCGGGCTCGACCTGATGATCGTGCGTGAGCTGACCGGCGGCGTGTACTTCGGCGAGCCGCGCGGCATTGAGGACCTGGGCAACGGTGAGCGCCGGGGCGTGAACACGCAGGTCTATACGACGTCAGAGATCGTGCGCGTGGCCCGCGTGGCCTTCGACCTCGCCCGCAAGCGCGACAATCGCGTGTGCTCGGTGGAGAAGGCCAATGTGATGGAAAGCGGCCTGCTGTGGCGCGAGGAGGTCCAGAAACTCCGCGACGCCGACTACACCGACGTCGACCTGTCGCACATGTACGCCGATAACTGCGCCATGCAGCTCGTGCGCCAGCCCAAGCAGTTCGACGTCATCGTCACCGACAACCTGTTCGGCGACCTGCTGTCGGACTGCGCCGCCATGCTGACCGGCTCGCTGGGGATGCTGCCGTCGGCCAGCCTGGGCGCGGCGGACGCGGACGGGCGCCGCAAGGCGCTGTACGAGCCGGTGCACGGCTCGGCCCCCGACATCGCCGGCCAGGACAAGGCCAACCCCATGGCCTGTATCCTGTCGGCGTCGATGATGCTGCGATACTCGTTCGACATGGCGGCCGAGGCCGACCTGGTCGACCGGGCGTGCCAGGATGTGCTCAACGCCGGCATCCGCACCGGCGACATCGTCGAGCCGGGCATGACCCCGGTGGGGACGCAGGCCATTGGCGACGCCGTGCTGGCGGCCATGGACCGGCTGAGCGGGGGGTGAGGAAAAGGCGGCTCGGCGCGCCCGCTCCGAGGAGGAGGGGAAAGGCGGACGGTGCGCGCCGGGCCGGCAAGGCTGGATGGCGGAGGCGTGAACCGCGATGGGTGCGCGGCCCCGCTTCCCTGTCGTTGCCCTCAGTGTGGGACGGCGGCGCCGCCCCGCGCATTGCGATGGCGCAACGTGAGCTGTCGAACCAGTGCAACCCGGACAATGCGTCCTAAGGACGCATTGTCCGGGTTGTAGGCCGTCTTGTCAAGTGAAGCTAAAATTGCTGTTGCCAACTCTTCGGTGATGTGATAGCCATAGGCATCCGTCCTAAGGACGGATGCCTATGGCTATAGGGCTCGCGATGCACCTTCAAAGAGCCATGACCCTGGCAATCGCCGATCTCGCGGTCCCGGTCATCACACAGTATGATCTGGGACGGCTGGTCTATAGGCTGTATCTCGACAAGAAGTTCGGCGGCGAGACGATTGAACGCCTTCAAAAGAAGACCCCAGATATATCAGACCTCAACGCGGTCATCGGCCGCCTTGTGGACGCTGGCGTCCTCGAGTCCCGCAAGTTGGTGGACAACGCCAACGTTTATCGAACCCTCAGCCGCGAACACGTTTCGGACGCGGACATCGCCTGCTGCATCGATCCCTTTGCCTATGTCTCGCATCTGAGCGCGATGGAGTGGCACGGCCTGACCGATCGCATTCCAAAAATCCTGTTCATCTCCGCGCCGCCGTCCGCCGAGTGGGCGCGCCATGCCGAGGCACGGATGCGCCGCGACCTGGGGGAGGGCCATGTCGTCGACTACCTTCAGGCCGGGCTGCCCGCCCTGAAGCGATACCGCTTTACACGGATTCGCCGCACGACGGTCCACAGGCACGCCAGTGCCCACCTGGGGGCTTACATCACGGTCAAGGGAACACCGCTACGTGTCGCCACACTTGGCCGGACGTTTCTCGACATGCTGCGGGCGCCCGATCTATGCGGCGGCATCTATCATGTGCTTGAGATTTTTCAGGATCGGGCCGCCGGCAGTCTTGATCTGATCGTGGCTGAGTTCGACACCCACGGCCGCAAGATCGACCGCGTGCGGGCGGGGTACATTCTGGAGGAACGGCTCGGTCTGTCGCATCCCGCGTTCGACCGCTGGCTGGCCGATGTCCAACGCGGCGGGTCCCGCAGGCTTGATCCAACCACCGACTACGCGCCGCGCTACTCCGAACGTTGGTGCCTGTCCATCAATGTCGAGGGCTGAGTCGCCATGCTCCCCATTGACGCGTGGGTCGCGGCCGACCCCGGTAGGACGACCTTTCGACAGGCTGTCCATGTCGTCCTGACCGCCATCGCGGGCACCGAGTCCCTGCGGACGACGATGGCCCTCAAGGGCGGGATGCTCATGGCCCTGGCGTTCGGCAGTTCGCGTTACACCAAGGACATCGACTTTTCGACGCGACAGGACCTGTCGGCCTTTGATCGCGACCGGTTCAAGGGCGACCTCGACGCCGCCCTGAGACGCGCCGGCGACAGCCTCGGCTACCCCATTCTGTGCGCCGTACAGACTTGCAAACAACAGCCGCCCGGGCCGGATCAAACACACCCGACCATTCGAGCCAGCGTCGGCTACGCCCGCCGGGGCAACGCGGGAGAGATGCGCCGGCTCGACGCGGGACAGGCCATCACCGTCATCCACATCGACCACAGCCTCAACGAGGTGATCGACACGGAAGACGTCTACACCCTTCAGGATCACAACCAGATCCGAACCTACGGGCTGGTCGATCTGGTCTCGGAGAAACTGCGCGCCACCTTGCAGCAGAATAGCGAAGTCCGCGTCCGAATCCGACGCCAGGACATCTACGACATCCACTTCCTGTTGCGCACCGTGCCCGAACGCTTCTACGCGCGCATCCGCGCCGACATCCTCAGGGTTTTGATCGAGAAAGCCCGAACACGAAACCTCGCCCCCACCCCTGATAGCATGAAAGACCCTGAGATCCGCGCTCGATCCGCCCGCGAATATGGTGACCTCGCCACGGAAATCGACGAGCCCTTGCCGCCGTTTGATCGCGCTTATGGGGAGGTGCAGACATTTTACGAAAGTTTGCCCTGGCCTCCCGGCGCGATGCCGTGACGCCCTCACGGCCGTCCCGCACCCCACGGGCCGTCGGGCGGGTCCCAAGGGCCGCGCCGGCGGGTGCTGCCGTGGCCCGTGCGGGGGATGACGGTCAGGCGGGCCGCGGTCTTCTTGCGGCTGAACAGCGGAAAGCCAGGGCGGCGCAGAAACGGCGTCAGGGCCATCCCCACGGCGAACCCGCCCAGGTGCGCCCACCAGGCGATGCCGGACTGGGCGCCGCTCGGGTCGCCGAACGCACTCAGCGCCTGACCGACGAACCACACGCCCAGCACAAAGATCGCCGGCACCCAGAAGACGAAGATGAACCCGAACCAGACGAACACGCGCGTCCACGGGAAGAGGATCAGGTAGGCGCCAAGCACCCCGGAGATGGCGCCACTGGCGCCGACCATGGGGATGACGCTGCCGGGCTCGCTCAGGGCGTGCAGATAGGCGGCGGTGACGCCGCAGATCAGGTAGAACGCCAGGAACCGCCAGTGCCCCATGGCGTCCTCGACGTTGTTGCCGAAGATCCACAGGTACAGCATGTTGCCGGCCAGGTGCAGGAGGCCGCCGTGCAGGAACATCGACGTGACCGGCGTCACCAGCGCCGGCACCATCGCCAGCTCGCGCGGCAGGGATTCGACGCCCAGCAAAACCGCCGGAATGGCGCCCAGCGCCACCATGAAGCGACGCTCCTCCATGAACCCCAGGCCGAGCTGGTACAGAAACACCGCGACGCACAGGCCGATCAGCGTCCAGGTGACGACCGGCGTCAGGCTGGTCGGGTTGTCGTCGCGCAGGGGCAGCATGGGGGGCTCCGGTCGGTGACAGGGGGCTGGGCGGCCGCCGCGCAGGGATCATCCGGGCGATCGAAGGCGGTTTCAAGGCACCTTTGCCGCCGCCGCCGCGACGAAGGCGCGTAGGATGGCCGTGTCGGCCGGGTCGATGGCGTATTCCGGATGCCACTGCACGCCCAGGCAGAAACGCCGCGCCGGATCCTCGACGCCCTCGATGACGCCGTCGTCGGTCCAGGCGTTGACGATGATGTGCGGCGGCACGGCCTTGACCGCCTGGTGGTGGGCGCTGTTGACCGCCGCCGTCACCTGACCGGTGATGCGGGCGAGCAGCGTGTCGGGGCGGATGGTCACCGTGTGACCGGGCTCGGTGCGCGGATTGGGCTGTTCGTGGGCCAGCGCGTTCGGCACCTCGTCCGGGATGTGCTGGATCAGGCTGCCGCCCAGTGCCACGGCCAGCAGTTGCTGGCCACCGCAGATTCCCAGCACCGGCAGATCGCGGGCGAGCGATCCCTTGAGGATGGCCAGTTCGAAATCGGTGCGGCCTTCCTTGAGGACCACGCTGTCGTGGCGCGTCTCGGCGCCGAACAGGGCGGGGTCGACGTCGAACGCGCCGCCGGTGATCAAAAGGCCGTCGATCAGGTCCAGATAGCGCCCGGTCAGATCCGCCCGGTGCGGCAGGATCAGCGGCACCCCCCCGGCCGCCGCGATGGCGTCGGCGTAGTTGCAGCGCAGCGCGTACCACGGCAGCTTGGAGTAACCGCCGGCGGGCTCGGCGTCGGCGGTGATGCCGATGACGGGGGCGGGGAGGGGGGCAGTGTCGGGCATGGGTCCTCAGGCGGTGGTGGTGGCCGCACGCGTGTCGTCGAGCGGGACCGACCGGTCGTAGAGCGTCTCGGGCGCGATGTCGATCTCGCCGGGCCACACGACGGTGCCGTACCCAACCCGCGCCAGGGCGAAAAAGGCGGGCCGTTCCAGAGGTTTGAATACCGGATGCTGGAGGTACGGCCGCATATCGAAACGGCGCCGTTCTCCATTGGTGAACGTCACCAGCAAGTGATGGTTCTCTGTCGGCACGACGGCCTGGACACGGATCATGGAACGGTCCTCATCGCAGGGGATCAATCCGGAACACGGGTTCGCCTTTTGCAGCCAACGCCCAGTTGGCCATCAGGTAATCGCTTCGTGGACTGCGCTTTCTTCGCACCTCTCTTCGATTCTCCGCAATAGAAGTGACGTCTGCAGATCGGTTTTCGGCTCGCTTTCGATGTATTATTCACGGTACAATCGCCTCGCGTATGAGGCAATTGGACGTGGGATGGCAATTGTGGATGACGGCATAGGCGATCATCAAGGGGAACTGGTCAAGCGATTCCTTGAAGAAGGAAAGAGACTGGAAGGTGCCCTTCATTGGAGGCCCAAGCGAACGAGAACGGACTATGTCTGGACATCCCATAGCATTGTCATCCTAAGCGGCTGCCTGGACGCCGGTATTCTGCATCTTACGGCGCATGTTTCTCGTCTTCCTAGAAAGTCAGGCTTCAATCTCATGTGGCGCAAGGCCGTTATCCTGCGCCTTGACGTTTCACCTGGAACACCGCACTTCAATGCAAGCTCCAAGACATCCGTTGTCGGGACCCATTGGCAGCCGTGGCCGGATCACGAAGCGGAAGCGGACAGCCGGGACCTCGATCATCGGGAATGGTTGCGCGTTTTTTGTGATCGCGCCAATATCGCATTCCATGGTCGGCAATACAGACCGCCGCCATTCGCGAGGGAACAACTCGAACTGCCGCTATGAAAGAACTCGATCCAAAAACGCTGGAAGCCGCCGCTCGGGCTCTCATTTCCACCCACGAAACGGATGGCGGTGTGGAGGTCTCGCTACCGGTGGTGTATCCGAGTGGGCAAGCCGTGTCCGTCGTTGTCACGATGGATCGGGGTGGTTACGTCGTTCACGATGCTAGTATCGGTTCAATGTATCTCACGAGCATGGGCGTCAAGATGACCAAGCGCCTACGGGAGAAGCTGGATCGTTATGCCCGAGCGTACGGTTGCGAGTTCCTGTCGGGTCGCGTCAGCACCACATGCACTGTGGATCAGGTTGCGGTCGCCATGGTTCTGGTCGCCAACGCCTCACGCGCCATCGGTGATGAAGGCCGTGTCGCGGACGAATTGACTGCCGCCAGTTTCGATAAAAAAGTAGGTGACGCACTCCGAGAGATTGTGGGCCAACGCCTACGTGAGAGAGAGCAAATTGTTGGCAACAGCGGAAAAACATACAGGATCGGCCATGTTGTTCTCGATTCGTCCCTCTCGGAGCCGCAGATCTTCGTCGAATCAATTGCCAATGAAAGTGTTGTTCCTCAGCGGGTAGCAGAGTTTTTTGACCTGAGAGATGAGTACCCAAGCATAGCTAGGGAAGCTGTCTACGACGATAGCAGGGATTGGGGTGCGCATCATATTGTTCTGATTGGCAAGGTTTCAAATCCTGTTCCTTTTGCCACGGCCAGCAACAGGTTCAGAGCCTTGCAAGCGGTATGACCGCCCCCACCGCCTTGTCCCCCGTCACCGCCATTCTGCCCGTGCGCGGCACCAGCCAGCGCGTGCCGGGCAAGAACCGCCGGCCGTTGGCCGGGCGGCCGTTGTTCCACCACATCCTGACGGCCCTGCTGCGGGTGCCGGAGGTGACGACGGTCGTGGTCAACAGCGACGATCCGGCCCTGCTCGACGAGGCCGAGCGGACGTTCCCGGGCATCGTGCCGATGCGCCGCCCGGCGTCGCTGTCGGCACCGGAAACCTCCATGAATGCGGTGCTCAGGGATGCGCTGGGTCGGGTCCCGTCGCACGGACTGATCCTGCAGACTCACGCCACCAACCCGTTCCTGGCGCCCGCCACCATGAGCGCCGCCATCGCCGCCCTGCGCGCCGCCTGGCCCGACCACGACAGCCTGTTCACGGTCACCCGCCGCCAAGTGCGCCTGTGGGACGCCGACGGCCGGCCGGTCAACCATGACCCCGCGCGCCTGTTGCCGACGCAGGATCTGCCGCCGCTGTTCGAGGAGAACTCCTGCCTGTACCTGTTTACCGCCGAAACTCTGCGGGCGCGCCGCACGCGCATTGGCGCGCGGCCGCTGCTGTGGCCGACGCCGCCGCTGGACTCGCTCGACATCGACGAGGAGGCGGACTTCACGCTGGCCGAGGCGCTGGCGGCCTGGCGCGGTGGCCAGCGCTGAGGCGCGGCCCCCCCGACGCAAGCCTGTCCCCGCGCCGCGCCTGCGCTATAATCGCCCCATGGAACACGCAGCCCCCTTCGCACCCTCCACCGCCGTACGTCCCGACGCGGCGGACGGTCCCCACCCGCCCGTTCTCGCGCCGCACGAGCCGCCGCCGTTCGAAGTCCTCAACGCCGAGGCCACGCGGCCCCTGCTGCTGATCTGCGACCATGCCGGCCGGCGCATTCCCGAGGCCCTTGGCACCCTGGGCCTCGACAACGCCGACCTGCATCGGCACATCGCCTGGGATATCGGCACGGGCCCCATCACCCGTCACCTGGCTGATCGCCTGGGCGCCTGTGCGGTGCTGGGGGTCTATTCGCGGCTGGTGGTCGACCTCAACCGGCCGCCCGGGGCGCCCGACTCGATCCCGCCGGTCAGCGACGGCACGCCCGTTCCCGGCAACCAGGGCCTTACGGAAGCCGAGGAGGCGGCCCGCATCGACGCGCTGTTCAATCCGTATCACGCCGAGGTGAATCGGCGGCTGCATCACCTGTGGCGGGCCTCCGGACAGCCGCCGGTGCTGTTCTCTGTGCACTCGTTCACGCCCACCATGCGCGACGGCGGCCAGCCGCGCCCCTGGCACATCGGCGTCTTGTGGGACAGCGATGGCCGCGTCGCCGTGCCCTTGATCCGTGCCTTCGAACGCGATCCGGACCTGTGTGTCGGCGATAACGAGCCCTATTCCGGCTGGGTCGTCGGCTATTCGGTGGCCGCCCACGCCGGCAGCGCCGGGCTCGCCCGCGCCGCCGTCGAGGTCCGCCAGGACCTGATCGCCACCGAGGCCGGGGCCGCAAACTGGGCCGACCGACTCGCGGAAGCCCTGGACGGGATCCTGGCCGACCCGGCACTCTATGCGGTCCAACCGAATGCCCCGACAGACGGGCAGGAATAGCGGTGCGGACAGACGGCCGCGCGCAACGACAGGGGGGTGCCATGTCGAGCATCAGCAACGCCGAACCGGCCTTCACCATCGGTGTCGAGGAGGAATACCTGCTGGTCCACCCCGACACCGGCGACCTGGTCACCGATGTCCCGGACCCGCTGATGGAGCGCTTCGGTGACATGCCGGAGGGCGCCGCCAGCCCCGAGTTCCTGCGCAGCCAGATTGAGGTGGGCACGCGCAAGTGCGAGACGGTCGCCGAACTGGGGCAGTGTCTGCGTGCCTTGCGCCGCCGCGTCACGGACGTGGTGGGCGAGTACGGCATGGTGCCCATCGCAGCGTCGACCCACCCCTTCGCGCACTGGAGCGACCAGAAGCACACGCTCAAGGATCGCTACACCGCCCTGGCCAAGGATTACCAAGCGGTGGCGCGGCGGCTGTTGATCGGCGGGATGCACGTCCACGTCGGCATCGAGGACCCCGACCTGCGCATCGACCTGATGAGCCAGGCCGCGTACTTCCTGCCGCACCTGCTGGCGCTGTCCACGTCGTCGCCGTTCTGGCGCGGGCTGGACACCGGCCTGAAGAGCTATCGCATCAGCGTCTTCAACGAGTTGCCGCGCACCGGTCTGCCCGGGCGGTTCGACTCCTACGCCGACTACAAGCGGCACATCGAGATCATCATTCAGGCCGGCCTGATGGAGGACGCCACCAAGATCTGGTGGGACCTGCGCCCGTCGGCCACGTTCCCGACCCTGGAAATGCGCATCACCGATATCTGCACCCGGGTCGAGGACACCATTTGTCTGGCCGCCGTGTATGTCTGCATCCTGCGCATGTTGTGGCGGCTGCGGCGCTCCAACCAGCGCTGGCGCATCTATGCGCGGATGCTGGTCGAGGAGAACCGCTGGCGGGCGCAGCGCTACGGCCTGGACGAGGGCCTGGTGGACTTCGGCATCGGCCGCGTCGTGCCCATGGCCGACCTGACCGAGGAACTGATCGAACTGACGCGCGAGGACCAGAAAGTGCTCTGCTGTCGCGACGAGGTCGAACACCTGCGCCGCATCATCGCCCGCGGCACCAGCGCGCACGCACAGCTCAAGACCTATCACGACGCCATCGATGCCGGCGCCGACGCGCCGGAGGCCCTGCGCGAGGTGGTCGCCATGCTCCAGACCGAGACCGTGGCGGGGGTGTGATCCGTTCTGGTGTCGCCGGTTGCCGCTTCGTGACATCGTGGCGGCGACCACACGGCGGGGTTGCCAGCACAGTACCGATGGCTTACCGTTCCATTATGGCCTTCATTCTGCGGGTGGGCGCCAAGGCTTCGCGTCCCTTGGGGTTTGGCGCCAGGGCGTGGCGGTGCGTGCTTTTTTTCGATCGGTTTTAATGCCGTGAGGCATAAACAGGCGCCAAGCTGCGGAATGTGGGGTCAAAGGGGGCCGGAACCCGGTGGGGCGGCGACAGGGCTGGAATGGGAGACCCACAGTGGGCCAGGACTTCCGGTCGGGAACCTGTACGATCCAAACCGAACACAGGACCGTGACGGTCCACCAAGTGTTGCTGTATGTGATCGAGGTGAGTGACGCCATGGCCGAGGCCACCGGCGTTGATTTGGTGTCCGCCGCCAGCGCGGGTATCGACTCGGCCGGCGCCGTTGCCATCACGCGTAGCCTCGGCCTGACGGGACGCGCCTACATCAAGAACTCTGGTGGCAGAAGTTATCTGATTCTCAAGGGGAACCCGGCCCAGCGGGCCGTCCTCAAAGGCACGCGGTACCTGACAACGAACCCCAAGGTGGCGCACATCATCATCAGCCCCAGAAGCCTTGCCCGGGGGGCCGCGCGCATGACGGGAATCGCCGTCGTCGCGTACGCGGCCCTGCGCGTCGTCGAGGCGCTGTTGCGGGACGGCGACGTCCGGTTGACGGCCTTGCTTGGAACCGTCGCGTCCGATGTCACGAAGTTCGCCCTGGCCGCGACCGCCGGATTCCTGGCGGGTGCCGTTGTCGGCAGTTTCACGACGGTGGCGGCCGGACCGCTCGTGGCCGCCGTCTTCATTGGTGTCCTGACGTCTTTCGTGGTCGACCGGATTGACCGCAGCTTCGGTCTGACGGACAAACTGGTCCGGACCCTCGAGAAAGTCGTGGACAAGGTCGAGGGGCCCTTCGAGTGGCTGGCGCGGGAAATCGCCCGGTTCGAGCGCGGCCTCATTGATCGGGCCGTGGCCCGCTCGATGTCGTTATCCCGATGAGCCGGACGACGGCCACCGCGTTTCTCGGCGTCTTCGGTCTGCTGGCGTGTCTTTTGGTGGCGTGGGGTGTCACGGACATCCTGTCGTGGCGCGGCGAGATGGCCCGGTGCTCCGCGCGCGTCGACATCGATACGTCATCATGCTGGTTCGTGGGGGCTGTCGGTGTCTGCGCGTTGCCGTTGCTCGCCTTCACCCGGTCCGAACGCGCGCACGCCTGGATTTTCTCGGTTTTCGTCGCGCTGTTCCTGGTGTTGCCGGGGCTGGCCTTCATGGCCGTCAAGCAGCCGGCTGTGGAAGCCGGGTACACGAGTGAGAAGACGATTACATACATCCCGCCCGGAGCGTTCACCCTGGTCCCGACGGCGCCGGAATGCCGCCCCACGGCGCGGAGGAGTGGGCCGGCCACGGACGTCGACGGCCGGTCTCAATGATCGCCGATCTAATAGGCCGGATCGATGGGTGTCTTCCGGGGCGTGATCTCCAGGTCGCCAGCCAGCAGCGCCCGCGCACGCGCATCTGCGCCGGAGGGCAGGGGGGCCATGGGGTCGCGGATCCAGGCGACGATGTCCTCCAGGGGCACCACCGCGCCCAGGTCGCGTAGCAGCATGTGCCAGCCGTCGAGATACAGCGCCGGCCGGCGCAGCGGGTCCGTTCCGTCGCCGACCATGGCTTTCAGCGCCTTTAGCGTCGGCGCGGCGGGGATGATGTGGTCGTTGGCGCCGGTCAGCACCAGGAACGGCGGCGGCACCCTTGGCGCGGCGGCCTGGGCGGCGTCCATCAGGTCCACCAGCCCGCTGATGGTGTCGCTGCGCGTCTCGCGGATCATCATTGGGTCGCGGCCCAAGGTGCGCAGCATGTCGATGTTGTCCGATGGCCAGATGTTCAGGCCCTTGCCGGAGACCTTGAGCCCCGGCGCAAGGGCCGTGGTGACGTCCAGCACCATGCGATAGAGCCAGGGCATGGCCGCGCGGCCCCACACGGCAGGGGCGCTGAGAACCAGGCCGTCGACATCGAGCGGGCGGCGCGGATCCGCCCGCGCCACCATGGCCACGGCGCCGCCCATGCTCTGCGCCACCATCAGCAGCCGCCGTTCGGGCCAGTGCGCGCGGGCCAGCGCCGCCAGGTCGCGCAGATCGTCCGCCATGCGCTCGGTTCCGGCCCACAAGCCTCGATGCGGCGCGCGACCGAATCCGCGCTGGTCCGGTGCCCAGACGATCAGACCCCGGTTGGCGAGGTACGGTCCCGCCTCGCGGAAGGACCCGGAATAGTCGTTGAACCCGTGCAGGCCGATGACAATCGCCGCCGGATCGTCCGTGCGCTGCCAGCGGGTGAGGGGCAGGCGCGTGCCGTCCGAGGCGACGAACGAGTCGTCGGCCAGACTTGGTCCGGTCCCACCGCCCGGCCCCGGCGGCGCCCAGCGCGGCGCGCACGCTGCCAGCACGGCCGTGCCCGCGCCCAGCCCGAGCGCCGCGCGGCGGGTGAGGGGGGGATCAAGCATCGGACGGTTCACCGTGGTCGTCTCTCACACGATCGCGATCCTCAACGGCGCTGGCGCATCGGATCGAGGATGTCAATCGTCTCGACATCCCGGTCGGTGTCGGTCGCCACGACGGTCCCGGTGGCCTCGGCGACGGTCAGAGTGGCGGATGGGCGCGTCTTGGGGGCTTGGCTGGTGAATCCTACCCGCCTGACGGGATGGAACCGCCACAGAGACACGAAGAATACAGAGCGCTCGTCGCCCGGCCGCGCCGGTGGCGTGCCATCGATCGCCGGGTCGTGCGTCGTGCCACGGCTGTTTCCGAGGGAAACGCCAAGGCTTTTTCGAGATGGCCGGCGTTTCGAAAAACGCCGGCCCGAGCGCAGATGCTCCTACACCTGTCAGTACCTACGCCGCCTTGGTCGTGTACCCCATCGCCTCGTTCAGTTTGGCCATCAGGTCGATGGCGCATTCGGGGATCGAGGTGCCGGGCGGGAAGATGGCCTTGGCCCCGGCGGCGTACAGGGCGTCGAAGTCCTGCGGTGGGATCACCCCGCCGACGACGATCATGATGTCGTCGCGGCCCTGTTCATCCAGCGCCTTGCGCAGTTCCGGCACCAGGGTCAGGTGCCCGGCGGCCAGCGACGAGGCGCCAACGATGTGCACGTCGTTCTCGACCGCCTGCCGCGCGGCCTCGTCAGGGGTCTGGAACAGCGGGCCGATGTCGACGTCGAAGCCCAGGTCGGCGAAGGCAGTGGCGATAACCTTCTGGCCCCGGTCGTGGCCGTCCTGGCCCATTTTCGCGATCAGGATACGCGGCCGGCGGCCGTCGTTGGCCTCGAATGCCTCGACCATGGTCTTCACCCGACCCACGACGTCGGACACGGCGCTCACCTCCCTGCCGTAGACACCGGAAATGGCGCGGATATCGGCCTTGTGGCGGCCCCAGACCTTTTCCAGCGCATCGGAAATCTCGCCCACGCTGGCCTTGGCGCGGGCGGCGTTGACGGCCAGTTCCAGCAGGTTGCCCTCGCCGTTCTCGGCCGCCTTGGTCAGCGCCTCCAGGTGCGGGCGCAGGGCCTCCGCGTCGCGCTCGGCGCGCAGGCGCTCCAGCTTCTCGACCTGCTCGCGGCGCACGGCGGCGTTCTCGACCTTCAGGACCTCGATGTTGTCCTTGCCGGTGGCGCGGTACTTGTTGACGCCCACCACGGTCTGCAGGCCGCTGTCGATGCGCGCCTGGGTGCGGGCCGAGGCCTCCTCGATGCGCATCTTGGGAATGCCGGCCTCGATGGCCTTGGCCATGCCGCCCTCGGCCTCGACTTCCTCGATGTGCGACCAGGCGCGGGCGGCCAGGTCGTGGGTCAGCCGCTCAATGTAGTAGCTGCCGCCCCACGGGTCGATGACGCGATTGGTGTTGGCCTCCTCGGTCAGGAACAATTGCGTCTGGCGGGCGATGCGGGCCGAGAAGTCGGTGGGCAGCGCCAGCGCCTCGTCCAGCGCATTGGTGTGCAGAGACTGTGTGTGGCCCTGGGTGGCGGCCATGGCCTCGATGCAGGTGCGGGCGACGTTGTTGAACACGTCCTGCGCGGTCAGCGACCAGCCGGACGTCTGGCAGTGGGTGCGCAGCGACAGCGACTTGTCGCTCTTGGGATCGAACTGCTTGATCAATCGCGCCCACAGCAGGCGGGCGGCGCGCAGCTTGGCCACCTCCATGGCGAAGTTCATACCCACGGCCCAGAAGAACGACAGGCGCGGCGCGAAGGCGTCGATGGTCAGGCCGGCATCCATGCCGGCGCGGGCGTACTGCACGCCGTCGGCCAGGGTATAGGCCATCTCCAGGTCGGCGGTCGCCCCGGCCTCCTGCATGTGATAGCCGGAGATGGAGATGGAGTTGTACTTGGGCATGTTCCGAGAGGTATACCCGAAGATGTCCGAAATGATGCGCATGGAGGGCATCGGCGGGTAGATGTAGGTGTTGCGGACCATGAACTCCTTGAGGATGTCGTTCTGGATGGTCCCCGCCAGTTGCTCCGGCTTCACCCCCTGTTCCTCGGCCGCGACGATGTACAGCGCCAGCACCGGCAGCACCGCACCGTTCATGGTCATCGACACGCTCATCTTGTCCAGCGGGATGCCGTCGAACAGCTGGCGCATGTCGAGGATGGAGTCGATCGCCACGCCGGCCATGCCGACATCGCCGGCCACGCGCGGGTGATCGCTGTCGTAACCCCGGTGCGTGGCCAGGTCGAACGCCACCGACAGGCCCTTCTGCCCGGCCGCCAGGTTGCGGCGGTAGAAGGCGTTCGAGTCCTTGGCGGTCGAGAACCCGGCGTACTGGCGTATGGTCCACGGCCGCTCGACGTACATGGTCGGGTACGGGCCGCGCACGTACGGCGGCTTGCCCGGCACGGTGTCGAGGAAGTCCAGGGCGGCGATGTCCGCGCTGCTGTACAGCGGCTTGACCGGGATCTTTTCCGGCGTCTCCCAGAGCAGATGGTCGAGATGCAGGCCGGCCTCGGCATCGGCGGCGGTCCGCCAGGCGGACGCATCGCCACCGGCGCGGGGGTTCAGGTCAACACCGGAGAAATCGGGAATCGAACTCATGGGCGGGTCACTCCCAGATCGGCGTGCAGGCCCTGCAACGTTTCGAGCACGTTGCACCCCACGTAGATGAAGGCGTCGATGCCGGCGGCCTCGTAATCCGCCTGTTTGTCGCCCGGCCGTCCGGCCAGGTAGAGGGTCTTGCAGCCGGCGGCCTTGAGGGCGCGGGCCACCGGTTCCGCCTGCTCGGCATAGATCTTGTCGGACGAGCAGATCACGGCGGCACCGGCGCCGCTGTCCTGGAACGCGGCGGCGCATTCCTCGGCGTTGGCAAAGCCGGTGTTGGTCAGGGCCTCGATGCCGCCGGCCTCGAAGAAGTTACGGGCGTAGGTGGCGCGAGCCGTGTGGTGGGCGATCGGGCCAACATTGGCCAGGAAGATCAACGGGCGCGCGCCGGTGCCCGCCAGCACCTCGTCGGAGGCATCGCGCAGGGCCTCGAAATCCTCGGCCAGGCGGTGCGAGGGCAGCGGGCTGATCTCGATGGCGTCGGCGCCGTCCCGGGTGGAGGCGCGGACCAACTCGCCCAGCGTGGCGCCCTTGATCGCGGCCGTGGCGATCTCGGTGGGCAGCATGTCCAGTTCCTCCGCCGCGCCCTCGACCGAGAAGATATCGCAGGTCGCGTCCTCGCGCACCGTGGCCAGCGCCGCGCCGGCGGCGGCCCGCAGGGCCTCCAGGTCCGGGTCGGCCAACTCGGGCGCCGGCTCGGCGAGGTTCGGGAACTCCGAAATGCCGGTGATGGGCGCCTTGCGCCGGGCGATGTCCTTGCGACGGGCCTCGCGCACCGAGGCGATCTGCTCGGCGATGCGGCCAGACGTCAGCGCCTCGGCCATGCCACCGCCCTTCTCGATGTCCTGGAACAAAGCCCAGGCGCTGCCGGCCAGTTCCTCGGTCAGGCGTTCCAGCGCCCAGGACCCGCCCGCCGGGTCGATCACGCGGTTGAGCTGGCTTTCCTCCTGCAGGATCAACTGCGTGTTGCGGGCGATGCGGCGGGCCAGCGGGCTCGGCTGGCCCAGGGCGGCGTCGTGCGGCAGGATGGTGATGCTGTTGGCGCCACCGACGGCCGCCGAGAAGCAGACCATGGTGGAGCGCAGCATGTTGACCCACGGGTCGCGCCGGGTCAGCACGCGCGCCGCCGTCACGGCATGGATGCGCGCGGCCCGGGCCGGTTCGTTGGCGCCGCAGGCCTCGGCGATGCGCGCCCACATCAGCCGGGCGGCGCGCAGCTTGGCAATGTTGAGATACTGGTCGGTGCCCAGGGAGACCGAAAAGGCGATCTGGCCGCACGCCTCGTCGATGGGCATTCCGGCCGCTTCCATGGCGCGCAGGTAGGCGACCCCGGTGGCCATGGCGCAGGCCAGATCCTGGGACTCGCTGGCCCCGGCGTTGTAGTAGGCGGCCGAATCGACCGCCACCGCCGTGACGGCGCCGCTGGGGAAGGTGCGCGCGGTCTTGTCGGCGATTGACGCCATATGCCCGAGCGCGGTGTCGAGGCTGGTGGGCAGGCGGCCGAATTCGGCCAGCGCGCCCAGCGGGTCGATGTTGAACGCGCCCCGGGCGTCGGACTCGGTCACACCGCGCTGGCACCACAGGGCGGTCAGCATGGCCGCGACGACGGGCGCCTGTGGACCGGCCTGCAGCGCGACGGGAACCTTGGTCAGGTCGACGTCCGACAGCAATGCGTCCCAATCGGCCATGGACGACAGCGACAGGCCGCCCTGTCCGAACAGGTCGGCGGCCTGTTCCGCGTCGGCGTCCTGGCCGGCGCGGCCGGCGGCGTCCAGGCGGATCAGCAGCGAGGTGACGCCGTTCTCCAGGTCATCGGCGATGGCCGCCTTGGTGGCCGCCAGGTCGGGGTTGGCGTGGAGCTGGCGGATGTCCCAGCCGCTTTGCGACATCCCCAAGGGGCGCGCGCCGCGCGTGAAGGGCATGGCGCCGGGCGTCCCCGATGGGTCCCCTTCCGCCGGCCAGTGTTCGCGGGAGTAGAGCGGCTGGATGGAAAAGCCCTCCAGCGTGCGCGCCACCAGTTTCTTGTCGAAGGGCGCGCCGTCGAGCGCCTTTTCCACCATGGCCATCCAGTCGGCATGGGTGGCGGCGGGAAAGTCCTCGGCGAACCGCTGCGGAGCATCCGTCATGATCGGGAACCCTGTCCAAAGGGGGAGGCCGGCCACTGTAGCAAAGGTCCGCGCACGCTTTCAACGCGGTGCCCGGGCCGGCACCGCCCCGGGAAACGTTGCGTGATTGCATTGGAATTGCAAGAGGGACGGCGCTATTCGACGAGATCAAAGCGCCGTAAGTCCTAAGCTGCGGGACAGACGAGCCTCAAAGCCGTCCATACGCGGATCAGCACGCAGCGGTCACGCCTCTACCCCGTCGCCTCGCTGCACTAGCCGCGCCACGAACGCGGCGGCCCCACATCCACATGCACGAACCCGGAGCGCGGGTAGTAGCCCACGCCGCCACGGTCCATCGCCAGAGCCAATCGGCGCAGATCGCCAAGCGAGACGCCGGGAACGGCGATGTCGGCCGCCATGCCACGCATATGATAGCTCTTCTTGGCCACGCCGCGCCCGGCCCGGCGCATCGTCGCGTTGGTCTCCGGCGCCCGATAGGCCGAGATGATCTCGATGGGGGCGCGCGTCTCCAGCCGGGCGCTGATGTCACTCAGCAGGTTCAGCAAGGCCGGATCAATGGGGGCCACCTCGTCGGTGCGGCGGTCGCGCAGGATGTGGTTGAGGGCCCGCAGCGCATCCGGCACATAGCGGCCGTTTTCCAGGTAGGTGACGGTCAGGCGCTCGCCCGTGTTGATATTGTCCAGCGCCAGAGACCGGGTCAGCGGACCGGCGGTCGGAGCCGCCGGCACGTGGCCGGGGGGTATCGGCTTGCGGCCGAGGCGGAACAACAGCGGGACGGGCGGCTTCTCGCCTGGCGGCAACGGGACCGCAGCCAGGCTCGGCGCCAGTGGGGTCAGGGTGGCGGCGCCCAGGGCGGCGCCCGCGACCAGGACTCGACGCCGCGTCGCCGTGGGGACGGACGAGTCGGGGTTCGACACGGTGGGCCTCTCTCATGCTCTCTCAGGCACAGCCGGCCTCTTGCGGACCGGTTCAGGGGGGATCGGCACCCGGCGCCATCCGAACCGGCACCGTCCCGATCCCCTTAATGCCCAGTTTTGCGCATCGGATTCAAGAAAGCGTTAACGATCTCACGAGAATTTCACGAAACATCCCGCGAAAGACAAGACAACTCGGGCGGACCAGGACGGAAACGGGACCGCAGTGCTCCCGATTATCTGGCCGGCGCGCTCCTTCGCCTATCGGTGGCGCGACGATGCGGTCGGGACGGCAAGCCGGGTGGGATTTCAGGCTTGGCAATATTGAGTCGAGTGATTCGTGGACTGCGCGGGGCGGCTCATCTGAATCGCGGGCCGTCGACGATGCCTGCGCCCCCCTACAGCCGGATCGGCGGCCAGATCCGATCCGGGTTCGACAGGCGATCACCGACATCCAGCAGGGCCAGTTCGCAGCCCCCGCCGCGCAGCGTCTCCACCAGCAGGGCGAACAGGCCAGAGACCGCCGCGCTCAACGCCACCTGGGGCCGCCCGTCCAGCAGCCAGTGGTGCAGGAACAGAGCCGCCAGAACGTCTCCGGCGCCGTTGGGCGCACGCGGGAAGCGCAGGCGGGGCGTTGCCACCATCCAAACGTCGGTACCGTCGGTGACAAGGCAGCGGGCGCCGCCGGGCTCCGGGCCGTCGGGAACCTCGACACTGGTCACGACAACGATGCGAGGACCCTTCGCCCGCAACGCCATGGCGGCATCGACAACGTCGGCCAGGCTTTCGCACATGCGGTTGGTCAACAGGCCGAGTTCGAACTGGTTGGGTTTGATGATGGTGGCGCGCGGCACCAGGCGCTCGGCGATGGCCTGGGGAATGGCGGGCTCGACATACAGACCGGGGCCGACCGGGCCGGCCAGCCCGGGACCGGTGTCTCCCATCACGGGGTCGCACAGGTACGGCAAGTCCGGTCGCCCTTTGCGCGCCCGGTCGACCGCGCCCGCGACGGCGGCCGCTGTGCCCGCCGCCCCGAGATATCCGGACAGCACGGCCTGGCATTCGGGCCACGCCACGTGTTCGGCCAGCCCCTTCAGGCAATCATCCACCAGCGTGGGATTCACAACGTGCCCGCGCAGGCTGCCGTAGCCAGGATGGTTCGAGAACAGCACGGTATGCACCGGCCAGACGCTACGGCCGAGGGCGTGCAACGCGGGCACGGCGGCGGCGTTTCCGACATGGCCGGCCGAAACGTGGCTCTGAACGGACAGGATCGCCATGGACGAGGACCGAGCGGGATGGGGTGAAAGGGGCCGCTTTTTGCGATGCGGCAGCCACCTTGCCACGGGCGGGCTTTGATTTATAGTGTGCCGCCTCGCGCCCCCCGGCGGTGGCCGGGGACGAGGACACCAGACCGTCAGGGAGGATCAGACCCATGGCCGCACCCGCCCGCCCGCGCCGCAGTGTGCTCTACATGCCCGGCTCCAACACCCGGGCGCTGGAGAAGGCCAAGACCCTGGCCGCCGACGGCCTGATCCTCGACCTGGAGGACGCCGTGGCCCCCGACGCCAAGTTGGAAGCACGCGCCAACGTGGTCGCGGCCGCCGCCAGCGGCGGCTACGGCAAGCGCGAGGTGCTGATCCGCACCAACGGCCTGAACACGCCCTGGGGCTATGCCGACCTGGAAGCGGCGGCCACCAGCGGCTGCGACGGGATCCTGCTGCCCAAGGTGGAAAGCGCCGATACGGTGCGGCAGGTGGAAACCATCCTGCAGGCCAAGGGTGCGCCCGACCGCACCCTGATCTGGTGCATGATGGAAACGCCTCTGGGGATGCTGCACGCCGCCGAGATCGCCGCCGCCTCGCCCCGTCTGGGCGGGTTCGTCATGGGCACCTCGGATCTGGCCAAGGATCTGCACTGTCATCACACGGCCATGCGCCTGCCGATGATCACCTCGCTCGGGCTGTGCCTGCTGGCGGCGCGGGCGCACGGCCTGGCCATCCTCGACGGCGTCTATCTGGACCTGCAGGACGACGAGGGCTTCGCCGCCGCCTGCCGCCAGGGCCTGGAACTGGGCTTCGACGGCAAGACGCTGATCCATCCCAAGACCGTCGGCACCGCCAACGAGATCTTCGCCCCCAGCGAGACCGAGGTGGCGTGGTCGCGCCGCATCATCGAGGCCCACGCCGAGGCCGAGAAGGAAGGCAAGGGCGTCGTGGTGGTCGACGGCAAGCTGGTCGAGAACCTGCACGTGGCCAACGCCCGCCGGCTGGTGGCGCTGGCCGAGGCCATCGACGCTTTGCAGGCCGATCTGGACACGGCCAACGCCTGAGCGGTGCGCCCCGTTCTGTTCCCCGTCCTCCCTGGAGTGCCGCGCGATGACCCCCGACGTGACCCCCAAGAGCAAGACCAACCCGGGCAACTTCTTCGAGGACTTCTACCTCGATCAGGAGATCGTGCACCCCACCCCCCGGACCGTGACCGAGGGTGATCAGGCGCTGTACATCGCCCTGTACGGCTCGCGCTTCCCGCTGCACTGCTCTGCCGATTTCGCCGCCGACCTGGGGTTCGAGGACATGCCGCTGGAGGACCTTTTGGTCTTCCACATGGTGTTCGGCAAAAGCGTGCCGGACATCTCGGTCAATGCCGTCGCCAATCTTGGCTACGCCGAGTGCGTCTTCGGCGTGCCCGTCTACGCCGGCGACACCCTGCGCGCCGTGTCGCGGGTTATCGGCCTGAAGGAGAACTCGAACCGCAAGTCCGGGATCGTCTGGGTGCGCACCACCGGGTTCAATCAGGATGACGAAACGGTGGTCGAGTTCGTCCGCTGGGTCATGGTGCGCAAGCGCGCGGTCCCCGGCCCCGATGACGCCGACGACGAGGGCATTGAGCCGCCCGTCGTGCCCACCCTGTCGCCCGTGGTGCCCGCCGCCGATCTGATCGTGCCGGACGACCTTGACCTCGAAGACTACGACGTCGACCTGGCCGGGCAGGAGGACCTTTGGGAGGACTATCACGTCGGCGAACGCATCGACCACGGCGCCGGCATGACGATCGAGGAGGCCGAACACCAACTGGCCACGCGCCTGTACCAGAACACCGCGCGGGTGCACTTCGACAAGATCCGGATGGAAAACGGGCCGATGGGCCGACGCCTGGTCTATGGCGGACACGTCATCAGCATGGCCCGCGCGTTGTCGTTCTACGGGCTCGCCAATGCCCTCCGCGTTGCCGCCATCAACGCCGGCGCCCACACCAACGCGGTCTTCGCGGGTGACACCATCTACGCCTGGACCGAGGTCCTGGACCGCATGGAAGTGCCGGGTCGGTCGGACGTCGGCGCCTTGCGGTTGCGCACGGTGGCGGTCAAGGACCAAGCCTGCGCCGGCTTCCCGGACAAGGACGAGGACGGCGCCTATCCGGCGTCCGTCGTGCTGAACCTGGACTACACCGTGCTGATGCCGCGCCGGATGTAGGGCCGCCCAGCCCCCGCTCCCGCACGCGGAGGCCGTTACTGGACCCGTGTGCAGCGGACCTCTTCGCCCTTCAGCAGGTCGTTGAGGGCGCCCTGCAACGTCACGCCTCGGCCGCGTGGCACGTCGGCCATGCAGGTGATGCCGCCGGTGGACAGGCTGGAGCAGTCCACCCCGCGATCGAGGCTACTATAGGCCCAGACCTGGCCGGCCATGCGGCGCAGCACCATCTCCATCCGCTGCGGTGGCATGGTCGAATGAGTGCATTCGAACACCACGCGCGGCGGATTGTCGCCGCTGCCGATCTCGCGGACCGGGTCAAGCGACTGGGCCGCGGCCGATCCGGACACGGCAAGGCCGACGAGGGCGGCAATCAGGGAAGCGCGAAGCATGGGCAGGGTTTCCTTCTGCTCAGTGGACAGGCGATGGCAGTATTTAGCCGCATCATCGCGGCCGAATCATGACGCCGTGAGCACGGCCGCGATCCGGCGGGCCGTCTGCTCGTCGACCACGCCGTCGAGGCGGGCCGGCCGGAACCGGCGCTGGAACGCCACCACGGCGGCGCGCGGGTCGCTCAGGTCATAGCCGATGGCCGCCAGCATCGCCAGCGCCTCCGGTGCCGTCGGGGCCGAGGCGCCGTCGTCGACAGGTGGCCACAGCCCCACGCCAGCCCGCGCCAGGCGCGGCCAGTCGAACAGCTCGCCCGGGTCCTCCTTGCGCGTCGGCGCCACGTCCGCGTGGGCCACCACGTCGGCCGGCCCGAGGCCATGGCGGGCGACGATGCCCCGGCAGAGGCGTTCAACGGCGGCCATCTGCTTTTCAGGGAACGCACGATAGCCGAATTCGTGCCCGGGATTGACGATTTCGACGCCGATCGACCGCCCGTTGACGTCTGCCGCCCCGTGCCACCGCGAGACGCCGGCGTGCCACGCGCGCCGGTCCTCCGGCACCAGACGGAACACGCGGCCGTCCTCTTCCACCAGCCAATGGGCGCTGACCTTTGAGGCCGGGTCGCACAGCCGCTCCAGCGCCGCCGCGCCAGTCGGCATCCCGGTGTAATGCAGCACCAGCAGCTCGACCCGCTGGCCGGGTGGGCGGGCGTCGTGGTTGGGCGACGGGGTGTCGATCACGTCGGCGGTCACTTGTGCCTCCTGGGCCAGGCCGGAGCCGCCGTCCGGTGCCGCCGCTACGCCGCCCCGGCGGTCTTGCCGTCGTCGGCGTCCGCGTCGGTGCAGCGTGCCATGGCGATCTTTTCGGTGGAATGCTTGGCCTGCTTCTTCAGGCCCGCGATCAGTCCGGCGATCTCGTCGGCGCTTCGGATTTGATGGCCCCGGGGGACCTCGACAATGGCCGCCGAGGCCGACAGCAATTCCAGCCGCCGTTCGACCCCGTCGCGATCCTTGGCGACGATGTAGCGGCGCGTGCGGGCCTCTTCGTCGTAGAAACTCTCCACGTCAAGGCGGAAGCGTTCCACCAAATCCTTGATCAAGACCACCGCCTGGTCGCTCGCGATCCCCTTGAATCCAACGAAGAAATCGTCGCCACCGACATGGCCGATGAAGACATCCGGCCCGTTCAGATGCTTACGCATCAGGTCGGCGAACAAGGTGATGGCGCGGTCGCCCTGCCGGTATCCGTAGCTGTCATTGAAGGGCTTGAAGTGGTCGAAGTCCAGATAGACTATGATGTATGTATTGTCTTCATCCATCAGGGCTTCGGAAATGTACTCGTTGATCATCGTATTGCCCGGCAGGCGGCTGAGGGGGTTCTGGTCCCGAGCCAGGGCCAGGTTCTTTTCGTTGACGACCTTCAGCAACGAGGCCGCCGACATGAAGCCGATGTACTGGCGGTCGCGGGTGATGAGAATGCACTCGGCGCCGCTGGAGGCCGAGAAGATCTCCAGGATCTTTTCCGCCTTGGTGTTGACGTCGGCCACCGGGCAGCGGGCCACGAAGGCGTCGAGCGTTCGGCCCAACGCCCGGTTGCTCAGCAGGTCCTTGCCGTACAGGCTGTAGGTGTATTCCTTCAGGTCCAGTTCCCGGATGATGCCGGCCGGTTCGCCCGCGCCGTCGACCACGGGAAAGAAGTTGCGGTCCTTATCGTGGCGGAACCGCTCGAACACCGCGCCCATGTGGGTCCCCAGAGCGATCGGTTCCAGATACTGGGTCTCGGCGGTGATCAGGGCGGAGTCATTGCCGACGCGCCGGTGATCGGACTCGTTGAGGGCACGAATGTCGGCGTGATCGCGGATCAGAGCCTGCGGGTCGAACACCCGCTCCCCGGCCACCTGGCCCTGGATGTAGTCGCATCCGGCCTGGCGGCAGATGTTGTATTCCTCAATCGAATGCACGCCCTCGGCCACCACCTGGCTGCCCAGCAGGTGGGCCAGATTGGTCAGGGTATTGAGCACCAAACGGCGACCGCGCTCCTGCGCCACCGACTGGATGAAAAAGCGGTCGAGTTTGACAAGGTCAGGACGCGCCAGGGTCAGCAGCGGCAGGCTGGCGTAGCCAGCCCCGAAGTCGCCCAACGCCAGCCGCCCCGAGACGGAGCGCAACGTCTCCATCAGGGCGGCGAAGTCCCGGTTGGCCTCGGCGGGCGCCTGGGCGCTGTCGACCAGGGCCTCGGTGTTGAAGAACGGCAGGCGCTCGGACACCTCGATGACGACGTTGGCGGATCCGACGCCATGACGCTCCAGGCGCCCCTTCAGGGCCGACACGATGGATTCGGCTTGCTCGGCCAGGCGCATGTCCAGGTTCAGGAACAGCTTCATCCCGCCGCGATCGGGGATTTGGGCGAACAGGGCGACGGCGGCGGCGTGCGTGGCCGCCTCGACACAGGCGAGGCGGTTGTCGCACCGCAACGGATCCGTGGGATCGCCGGTATCGTGGGCGCAGTCCAGCAGGTCGTGGACGGAGGCGAATCCAATCTCGCGCGCGTTGCCAATGACCGCCTCGACGCCAAGTGTGCGGCCCGAGTGCGTGCCGACCACCGGCTCCAGCGCCATGCGGATGCGCGGGATGATCGCATCCCACCCCAGCGCCCGCGCCGTGTCGCCACCTTCGATGACGGCGTCGTTCTGGTGGCGGCGGTGCGAGAACGTGAAGCGCGGCCTGTACCACAGGGCGTCGCCGGCGTCCTCCAGCCGTTTGGTTTCGGCGGAACCGATGTCGATCGCGTCAGCCACGCGGTCTTCGCACATGGGGCCCCTCGTCTTTCCGGTCCAGCAAATCCTTTGCGGACGGACAACGAACGTCACAACTCCCCCGTTTCACGACTCGCAAAACGGATGGCAAGAAGAATGAGGGCATCCGGCGATCCGGTCAATCACTCCGAAAGTCAAGATCCGGTCCCAAAGAAGCAGGATATATTGAGAGGAATCCGGACAGTAGCGGCACATTCGGCGCGGCGGCAAGGAATCGCGAACTTTTTATTACGGTCCGTCGAACGTCATCTGACTCTGTCCGACCGGAACCGTCCGTTGCTTCCGGCCGCTCGACAACCTGAAAAAATGTACAGTATCGTGTCGGCGGGCGTAACGGCGACAAGACTCGCAAGGCCGCTCGCCCGGACGAAACACGAGCGACCCCGAGTCCCGTCGGGCCGCACGCGGCGGGGCCGGACCCCGAGCAGCTTTGCGCCGGGCGTGTCGACCTCACCGCCCCGCGAACCTGACCGCCTGCTTGGCCGCCGCGATCAGGGCCTGGGCCTTGTTCCAGCACTCCTGGCGTTCCATTTCCGGGTCGGAGTCCGCCACGATGCCGCCGCCGGCCTGGATGTGCACCACGCCGTCCTTCACCAGCGCGGTGCGCAGGGCGATGCAGGTGTCCATGGTGCCGCCGGCCGAGATGTACCCCACCGCCCCGGCGTAGAAGCCGCGCCGCACGGTCTCCAGTTCCTCGATGATCTCCATGGCCCGCACCTTGGGGGCACCCGAAACCGTGCCGGCCGGGAAGCCGGCCATCAGCGCGTCCATGGCGTCCTGGCCCTGGCGCAGCCGGCCGACCACGTTGGAGACGATGTGCATGACGTGGCTGTAGTACTCGACAAAGAACTGGTCGGTGACGCGCACCGTGCCCACCTCGGCGACGCGACCGACGTCGTTGCGCCCCAGGTCGAGCAGCATCAGGTGCTCGGCCCGCTCCTTCGGGTCGGACAGAAGGTCGGCGGCGTTGGCCGCGTCCTCGCTGGCATTGGCGCCGCGTTTGCGGGTGCCGGCGATGGGGCGGATGGTCACCTCACCGTCCTTCAGCCGCACCAGGATCTCCGGGCTGGCGCCGACGATCTGATAGCCATCCAGATCCAGGTAGACCATGTAGGGCGACGGATTGGTGCGCCGCAGCGCCCGGTACAGGCTGAACGGCGGCAGCTTGAACGGCAGCGTGAAGCGCTGCGACAGCACCACCTGGAAGATGTCGCCGGCCATGATGTAGTCCTTGGCGCGGCGCACCTTGGCCTTGTAGTCCTCGGCGTCCATCATCGGCGTCGCCTCGGGCTCCGGGTCGGGCTCGGAGGTCAGGCGGGCCACCGGCAACGACCGTTCCAGGTCGGCGGCGACGTCGGCCAGCCGTTCGCGCGCCAGCGCCAGCGCGGCGTTGGCGTCCACCCCCGGGCGCGGCCAGACCGGCGTGGCCAGGGTCATGCGGTGCAGGATGTTGTCGAAGGCCACCATCACGGTGGGCCGCAGGAACACGCCGTCGGGCACGTTGATGGTGTCCGGGTTCTCGTCCGGAATCCGCTCCACCAGCCGCACCGTGTCGTAGCCCATGTACCCCACCAGCCCGGCGATCATCGGCGGCAGTTCGTCGGGCAGGTCGATGCGGCTTTCCGCCACCACGGCGCGCAGGGAGTCGAGCGGCGGCCGGTCGTCGGGCTCGAACGTATGCAGGTCGTGGCGAGCGTCGCGGTTGATCTCGGCCTTGTCCTTGTGACAGCGCCAGATCAGGTCCGGCTTCAGGCCGAGGAAGGAATAGCGGCCGCGCACCGCCCCGCCCTCGACGCTGTCGAGAAGGAACGAATACGGCCGCGTCTCACAGATCTTCAGGAACGCCGAGACCGGGGTTTCCAGGTCGCCCACCAGATGGGTCCAGACCACCTGGGCCCGGCCGGCCATATAGGTGGTGCGGAACGCGGCGGCGGTGGGCAAGGTTTCCATGACGGGGTTCCCTATTGGAAGGCGGACTCGATCACGCCCCGGTTGATTTCCACGCCCTGCCGTTTCGACAGGGCATCGGTGAACTGCACGAACAGGTCCTCGGCGATGGACGCGCGCACCACCTGCGCCGTTTCCTCCCGCGTTTCGGGATTCTCGGCGGCCTGCTGGATCACCGTGTCCAGGCGCAGCACGTGGATGGTGTCCCCGGTCTCGACGACGCGTGTTTCGCCCTCCGACATGGCGAACAGGGCGTCGATCAGCGGGCGCGGCGGCGGCGTGGCGCCGTCCTCCACCGTGCCGCCGTCGCGCCGCACGGCGGGCACCGGCCGCACCGAGGCGCTTTCGGTTTCGGCGGCGCTCTCGAACGTGCGGCCCTCGCTGGCGGCGTCGCGGATGGCCTCGGCGCGGGCGCGCGTGGCCTCCGCCTTTTGGCGCGCCACCCACAGCGCCTCGACCCGCGGGCGCACCGACTCCAGCGGGCGCGGCGCCGGCGGCGTCACGTCGTCCACGCGCAGCACGTAGTAGGCGCCCTCGGACTCCTCCATCAGCGTCTGTTCGCCTTGTTCGGAGGTGAACGCGGTCTCAAGGAACCCGTCCACGTCGGGCAGGTCGGCAACGGGCGTGCCGTCCGGCCCGCGCCCCTGACGATCAACGGTCTCGATCCGGACCAGGGGCAGGTCCAGCGCCCGCGCCGCCTCCTCCAGCGTCGCGCCGCCGCCCAACGCGTCGTCCAGGTCCACCGACAGCTCATACAGAGCGTCCACGGCCTCTTGATCCACCAGAGTCGCCCGGACTTCGTCGCGCACGTCCTCCAGCGGGCGGACCGATCCGGGCGTGACCTCGCGCACATGGAATACATGCCAGCCGAAGGCGCTTTCGACCGGATCGCTCACCTGTCCCTCGGGCACGGCGAACACCGCCTGGGACTGCGCGTCGGGAAGCGTTTCCCGGGTGACCTCGCCCAGGGGCACGGGCGCGGGCGCGCCGGCCTCGGCGGCCGCGTCCGCCAGCGTCTGCCCGGCGCGGACCGCATCCACGACCGCCTGGGCCGTCTGTTCATCGTCGGCCAGCACCTGGTCGACGACGCGGCGTTCCGGCGTCGCGTAGTCATCGCGGCGGGCCTCGTACTCCTCGCGGATGGCCTCGTCGCTGACCGCGACCAGCGGACGCGCCTCGTCCAGGGTCAGGACGACGGCCGTCACGGCGCGCATTTCCGGGGCGGTGAAGGCGTCGATGTTGTCCTGATAGAGCTGCTCCAGGGTGGCCTCGTCCGGCGTCGACGGCGGCGCCGGCGCGTCGGCGATGTCGAGCGACACCACGGCGCCCGCCCGGGCCTCATTGCGGTGGCGGTCAAAGTCACGCACGAGGCCGTCCGGCGCATGAGCGGCGCTGGTGACCGGCACGCTCAGGGCCGCCTGCAACAGCGAGCGGCGCACCCGGTTGGCGTACTGATCCTCGCTCATGCCGTTGGCGGCCAGGATGCGCTGGTAGCGG
>Ga0207419_1000664_pt1 | contig 29453 bp, 26 predicted proteins | sample ElkSloMetagenome_4_FD_184723 | JGI IMG/M metagenome (GOLD analysis project Ga0207419, IMG submission 184723) | Hot spring microbial communities from Elkhorn Slough, Monterey Bay, USA - MD2A (version 2) | ecosystem: Environmental > Aquatic > Marine > Intertidal zone > Estuary: Microbial mat ... | reverse complement strand
GGCAGCGGTGTTGAGCTCCAGCGGCGTGGGGTTGCCGAGGTCGTCCCAGAGCCCGCTGCAGCCGAAGGTCCAGATCAAGCCGTTGCGGGTGTCTTCAAAGTTCGGGTAGTCGTAGAGGCTGATCAGTATTTCGATCTGGGGGCGGCGGCTGAGGATGTAGTCGGTGACAATCTCGACATCGCTGGTGATAAAACCGATGAGCTGATCGAACTGTGCCTGGGTGAAGCCGGTGTTCCATGTATCGAGAAAATCATTGCCGCCGACGGTGAGCTGAACGGTGTCGAGATGAGGATAGGCGGCCAACGCCTGGTCGATGCGATCCAGATTTGCCGACATCACCCACTCGGCCGCCGTGCTGCCGCTGGTGGTGGTCAACTCACCCGATACGCCGACAGCATCGAGACCCACATCAAGAAACACACGTTGATGAGAGCCATCCAGCCACTGCTCCTCAGCCCAGCTATCGCCGACGATAAGCAGGCGCGTAACGGTGTTTTGGCCAGCAGCCAAGGACGACAGGGCCATGAGAAAAAGCGCAGTACAGAGCGAACGCATTGCCAGGCCTTGTCGGTGATGAGGTTTGGATCTTCCGGTTATCGTGGAGTCTAGCCTACCTTTGCCACTCATCGATTGTGCCGTCATTGGGTCCGCACGGCCCGACTCCTCAAACAGGGTCGGAGATCGGCTTCAAGCCGGGCAGAACAAGCACTGGAACAAGAAGCGCGTAGAGCAGATAGGCCAACGCCATGGTCATGAAAGACACCTGCCAGTCGAAGAGCGCGCCGAGAAAAACCGGACCCAGCGCCGAACTGACGACCATCAGAGCGGAATAGACACCGCGAATCAGGCCCAGCTGGGCCAGGCCGAATAGCTCGACCCAGATCGCACCGGTGATGACGCCGTTGAGGCCCGAAGTCATGCCGACCCCGGCGAAAAGAAACCAGAGCGAGTAAGCGGGATCCAGAACGGCCAGCGCTAACAGGCCGAAGCCCGCTGGCAGCAGGGCCACCCTGAGTAACACCCGGGCGCTGAAGCGATCGACGATTCGCCCGCCCGCAAAAGCAAAAACACCCTGCAGGGCGGCGAACAGCAGAAAACCGGACGCGAGGTCGCTCAACTGCCACCCCAGTCGTTCGGCGATGGTGCCCTGATGCAGGAAGACGGCGGTGACCACGACCGCCGGCAGCAGCACGAGCGTCAGCACCCGCAGAAAGCTGGCTTGGGAAAAGAGCTTGCGCCGGGTCATGGTTCTTACGTCGCCGGGCTCGACCCGCCCCTGCACCCTGTTCAGGTCGAGCGGGTGCGTCAGCGGCCACGCCAACCAGACGAGAATCGGCAGCGCCACGACGGCGCTCACGGCAGCGGCCGTCAGCCAGACCTCGCGCCAGTCCATTCCGATCATGGCAAAGGCCACAGCCGAAGGCAGTATGGCCTCGCCGAGGATGAACCCGTAGCTGACCATGGCTACGGCGCGCCCGCGGCGGCGGGCATAGCGCGCTGCCGCGACCACCGCGAGATGCCCGGCCAGGCCCTGTCCGCACAGTCGCAGGAGAAAGAGGGCGACAATCAGCCCCACAACTGTCTGGGCCTGAGCGATCAGGGCGGCACCGAGCGCCAGACCGCTCAGCGCCAGGGCAATCGAGCGGCGCATCGACCAGTGGTCTGCCAGCGAGCCAAGCCAGAACATCAGCAGGCCGCTGGTCAGCGTCGCGCCGCCGTACAGCGCGCCGAAGGCGGACTGGCTCAGGTCGAAGTCCTCTCGTAGTTGGCCGCCGAACAGACCGATAAAAAAGGTCTGACCCAGGCTCGAAGACAGGGCGGCAGCCAGGGCAAAGCGCCCGGCCGACCGTTGCGGAGGCACCGGTAGAACGGAACTCAAGTGAGTCATCCTTGTTGCAGACAACGACGGACCATAGCAGCTGGGGAGCCAGGATACGTTTCATCCGCCTTTTTCACGCAATGCGGGAACGGGTTTCCAGTACCCTTGATCGATGACTCAGGGAATCCGACATTGACGACCTTGTTCTTTGCCGCGCGGCGGGGTTTCAGGGATTTTCAGCGCTGGAGTGCGCTGGATTGGCGCGTCCTGATCCCGCTGGCGCTGATACTGACGGCGCTGCTATCCCCGGAAGCCGGCTGGATCATCATCGAATCGATCAGCGAAGCCTACCTGGCGGTCAGCGTCTTTGTCGCCGCAACCCTGGCTCTGGTCTATGGCGCCGAGCGCCTGTTCAAGTTCGACAGCGGCGAGGTGATGGCGCGCCATCGGCGCTGGCAGGTCCCGTTGGCCGCGCTCCTCGGTGCCCTACCCGGCTGTGGAGGCGCAATTATCGTCGTGACCCAGTACGTGCGTGGACAGATCAGCTTTGGCGCCCTGATCGCCGTATTGATCTCGACGATGGGCGACGCGGCATTTCTTCTTCTGGCACGAGAGCCGATGACCGCACTCCTGGTGTTTACGGTCGGAGTCATCGTCGCCTCGATCACGGGTTATCTCGTCGACGCGATCCACCCGCACGACTTTCTCCGAGAGGGGGATCGAGTCGCGCAGGATAGAGCCCCTCCGCGCCGCAGGGCCAGCTCGCGCTCGATTCGTTGGTTTCGGTCGTTCTGGCTGGCACTGATAACACCCGGCCTGATTTTCGCCATCGCGATGGCCTTTCTCGCCGATCCCGATCAATGGTTCGGACCCCTGTCCTGGCTGCAACCGGCCACGCTTCTCGGATTTGCCGGTGGCCTGCTGGCGATCGCCATGTGGACCCTGCACTTCACCGCCAATCCGGCCCAGCTCTACGCCGGCGTGAACCCTGGGGATCGAGCCGGCGAGGTCATTCCGCCCGAGCACGGCCAACACGGCTCCATACTCCTGCGTGTCATCAACGACACCAACTTCGTCACCGTCTGGGTCATCGCCGCCTTTCTGGCCTATGAGCTGACGGTCCACTTCACCGGCGCGGATATCTCGGCCTGGTTCCTCGTTTGGGCTCCCTTCACGCCGCTGATTGCCGCGCTGGTCGGCTTCCTGCCCGGCTGCGGACCCCAGATCGTCGTGACCACTCTTTATCTCAGCGGCGCCATCCCCCTCGGAGCCCTATTGGCGAACGCCATTTCCAATGACGGGGATGCGTTGTTCCCGGCCATCGCGCTGACGCCAAAGGCCGCGGTCGTTGCCACGCTTTACAGCGGCATCCCGGCGCTGATCGTCGGCTACGGGTTCTATTACTTGATCTGACCGTGCCCGGGCCGCCGTGACAGCGATCGCGATTTTTGTCAAGACGCCGGGCCTCACACCGGTCAAAACGCGCCTGGCTGCGACGATTGGCCGCGAGGGTGCGGAGCAGTGGCATCGTCTCGCCGCTCTGGCCGTCGCCGAGCGCGCGCTCGCCGCTGGGATCGGACAGGTCTATTTCGCTGTCGCCGAGGCCGAAGGGATCGACCATCCGCTCTGGTCCGACCTGCCCTGCCTTGCCCAGGGCGACGGGGGACTGGGGGAACGGATGCACCGCATCCATGACCAGTTGATCTCGAGGCACGGCAGCGGCCTGCTCCTCGGAGCGGATGCCATTCAGTGGCGGTTGGCCCATCTGCGCCGGGCCGATGAATGGCTTTCGGGCGCCCCTCGGCGATGGGTGCTTGGGCCTGCCGCTGACGGCGGCTTCTGGACCTTCGGCAGTAATCGGGCCCTGCCCATGACGGCTTGGACCTCGGTACGCTACAGCCAAGCGGACACGCGCCAGCGCTTTGAAGAAGGTCTGACTCAGGCCGGCGAAGGGCTGAGGCTCCCGAACCTGACCGATCTCGACGAGCTCGCCGATCGGTCTGCGATGCTCAGCGAACTCACCGAAGAGCATCAGCGCGCCGGGGCAAGGCTGAAGGCCGCCATCGATTATCTCGAAACGCTCAAGGGAGAAACGAGGAGCGAGGACAACGACCGCGCGAATTGAGTCGATGACATGGGCTGGCCTATGCTGCGCCGAATCGATAGCTCAGGCCCGTCCCGCCCGCGGTGATCAGCGTTGACAGCTGATCAGCCAAACGGCGGGAAAAATCATCCGGGTGAATGCCGAGGCGAATCGGAAGATTGCTTCGCCTTCCCCACGAAAGGTTGACCGCGTTCCAGGAGCGAACGATGGCGCTCTGCCAGGCCGCGTCAACCTCGAATCCAAGTAGAGGCAGGCGCTGGAAACGGCCTCGGGAGCTGTCGTAGATCCCGGACAGGGTCTCGAAGCGCTCGAAGGCGACGGCGCTCAGGGCCTCCGTCGGCACGGGCCCGAGGGCCCAGGCCGGCGGCACGTAGAGCGTCGGTGCCGGCAGCTCATGCTGACCGAACCAGGCGTGACAGCGGTCCATGAGTTCGATGCATTCGGCGCGATCAAGAGCGAGATGTTCCGCCACGTTTTTTGAAATCAGCGCGCTGTGCAGCCGGTGTTTTATCCCGCGTACGGAAGTCGCCTCGTGCCTCCATCCATGCCCCGCCAGCTCGGCACCCTGCCCGATCAGGGCCCGAAGACGTGCGATCTCTGCAGGCTGCCAGCGCCTCCCGGGCACGACGAGCAGCGTGACCGGGGTCAGCTCCCGCTCACGCAACCGCCTGAAAATATCCTCCACTCGGTCCAGAGTGTCGGGCATCACATCGTGAATCGAGACTAAATAGCGCGTTGAGGCGCTCATGATCGGGTATGGCGTTCGAGGATCCGCAGCCACTGGTCCAGGCTGGCATTGTTCAAGGCTAGGGCCGACCGGTGGGAATCCTCCGAGCGCTCGATCAAGTCGGCCTCGGGCGATGCGCTAAGCCGCTCGAGCACGTCAGCAAGTGAGTCCGCCAGGGGAAAGCTGACCAAGGGCTCGGCGAGCCGGCTCCAGTTGACGATACCGCAGGTCTCCGTCACGACTGCGATGCGGCCACGCGCCATCGCCTCCAGGGCGACGTTGCCGAAGGACTCGACCTGCGACGGCAGGACCAGCGCGTCGCAGGCGTCCATTTCGGCGACCAGCTGAGGCCGCGACAGCCAGCCCTCGTAACGGAGATTTTCCAGTTCCTGGCTGGCCTGGATTACGTCTGATCTCAACGGCCCGTCACCCGCGATCACGAACTCTAGGCCGGCGCAGCGGCGCGCGGCCGCCACGATCTGACCGAGTCGCTTTTCAGGCGCGAGGCGTCCGGCAAAGAGGATGCGGCGCAGGCGTCCCCTGGGCTTGACCCGCGGCGTCTCCAGAACCGTCTGGGGCAGGAGCGTGCCGATGCGCTCGAGGCCAGGCGCCCCCATTCTTCCCGCGAGCTCCAGCATCTCCTCGGAGTTGCCAAGGACCTGAGCGGCGTGGCGGAACAACATGCGGTCGATAGAGCGGAAGTAGGCCCGGCTCAAGACGCGCAGAATCGCGTGGGGATAGAGATCGGTGACGCCCGCATAGTGCGTGTGGAAGCCGACGAGAAGCGGTCGTTCGAGTCGGCGCGCCCAGCGGGCGCCGGCCAGTCCGAAGGGACCGGGTGTCGCCACCACGAAAACATCGGGCTGGAAGTCGCGCACTCGCGCCCGGAAGCGGCCCCAGGGCGGCCAGTAGATCCGCTGCGTGGCATCCCCGGGCAGCGGCCAGCGGAGTCGATCGTGATCGGGATCGGGACATACGAGCGCTGTCTCACAGCCCTGGGACCGGAGCTGAGCCAGCAGGTCGACATAGTAGGCCCCAACCCCGTTGCGCTCGGGAATCGAATCCGACGCGACGAGAACGCGAATCGGCTGGTTAAGGGCGTTCACTGCAGGACAGGCCCGGATTCATTGAAGCGCCAGCGCGCGTAGGCCCTGGAGAAAAGCCGGTGGATGTCCGCCGAATCGAGGCCGAAGTCCTCCAGGCGGTAGCGATGCGCCGAGCGCTTGTCGCCGGCACGGCGACCGATATCTTCCAGGGCCCGGCGCAGGGGCTCGTCGATCGGCCGCCGGAGCGCCGTCAGTGCCCCCTCCAGCGCGGGCTTCAAGCGGTGGCGCAGGTCGCCATTGTCAATCAGGACGAGGCGATCGGGGTGAGCGCGCGCGGCGCGATCGAGATGATCGTAATAGTGCTGGAGAAGCTCGATCAGTTGCCGTTGCAGCCCCTCGGGCATGCGGGGGAAGCCGGCTGCTTCAAGACCCGGCAACAAGGCGCTGAGCTGCGAGGCAACGAGGTCCTCCGGGTCGCGACTACAGGCGATGATGTCGGCGTCGGGGAACGCTGCCAGCAGGGTTTCAACCGAGCCTGAGAAGGAGGGGTTCTTGGACAGGAAACGTCGATCTTGACCGAAGACATAGAGGTGCTTCTGGATACAGCGCCGGTACCAGAGCAGCCAGGCCGCCCGCTCAGCCGGATCGAGCCGAGTGTCCAAGCGGGCAACTCGCCAGAGCGAGGGCGCATCGGGAAACAGCACGATCAGAATGAAACACCAGCCCAGGGGCAGCAAGCAGAGAAAGTCCTCTTCCGGCGCGCTGAGACTGAAGAGATGGACCTCGGCCATCTTCGACCACATCCGTCGCTCGATGCGCTTGATCAATCTCGCTGCCGGCCGCCCGACCCAGGCATCAAGACGCGCCAGCCCGAGGATCAAGATCCTTGCGGTCACGGAAAGCCCGAACAGGCACTCCCAGGTTCGAAAAGTCGTGTAACGGCGGTCCCTCGCCAGGACATGATGCAGGTGGGTCGTGCCCGAGCGCGGCGGACCGACGACGAATAGAGGCTCTCGAATCTCGATGCGTCGATCGCCCCGAAAGAAAATGGAGTCCAGAAGAAAGCCGAACCAGTGGAGGAGCTGGAGAACGCAAAATGCCGGCCAGAGGAGAAGAAGGCCCAGGCGCCGAGCGAGCGAGCGTCGGGGTTGAGCTCGAGCACGCCAGCACGTAAGCCAGAGTGCACACATTCGGCGTTGACTTGTCCAGAACAGTCGCCACATGCCGCGGCTGCCTCCTACCCTCGCATGAGGCGCTCCATGCTAACGCCCCTGCCGAGCGAGGGGTAAGCAAAATCGAAGGGTCCTTACCGGATGGCGAAATCCTCAAGGCTTGATCGCCGCAGGACAACTCCCGACCGACGCAGACGATGCTACGATCATCCGATGGAACTGATCAACCACGAGGCGCAGCTACGGCTGCTGGCCTTTGCCCTTCTGCTGATCGCCATGCTGTGGGCCCAAAGCGCCTGGCCGGCTCGCGGAGATGGCCGTCCGGCGCGCCGTCAGGCGGTAAATATGGCGCTGGCGCTCGTCAATACCCTGATCCTGCGCCTCGCTTTCCCGATCCTTGCCGTGAGCCTGGCGGTCGTCGTGTATCAGGATCGAGGCGGATTGCTGGCGGTGGTCGATTTGCCGATCTGGATCGGCGTGCCCGTGGCCATGGTGTTGCTGGAGCTCATCATCTACTGGCAGCACCGCCTGATGCATTCGGTTCCCCTCCTCTGGCGCATGCATCGCGTCCATCACATCGACACGGGTTTCGATGTGACCACGGGCGTGCGCTTCCATCCGCTCGAGATCGCCCTGTCGATGGGCATCAAGCTGGGTGCTATCTGGGTCCTCGGGCCGCACCCCGTGGCGGTGGTTCTGTTCGAGATTCTGCTGGCGGCCGGCGCGCTCTGGACGCATACGGATATCGCGCTGCCCCCTCGCCTTGATCGCACCCTGCGCTGGCTCTTCGTCACGCCCTCGATGCACCGGATTCACCATTCCAGCTGGCGACAGGAGACCGACTCGAACTACGGCTTTCATCTCTCTATCTGGGACCGGTTGTTCGGCAGCTACACCGCAACTCCGCGACAGGCGGAACGCCGGATGGAGATCGGGCTGATGGACTTCCGCTCCGAGCGAGACCTGGGCTTTTGGGCCCTCCTGCGAAACCCGTTCCGATCGACGATCAAGAAAGGCTGACCCGATGCGCGATACCTGGCCCCTGCTGCAGAAAACGGACTTCCCATCGATACGGCGCCGCCGGATCGATACGCTGCAGATGAATCTCGGCTATCTCTGCAATCTGGCTTGTCTGCACTGCCACGTCGGGGCCGGCCCGAACCGGACCGAACTGATGGATCGAGACACCATGAGTCAGGCCCTGGCCGTGGCCGACCGCTTCGAGGTCCAGACTCTTGATCTGACCGGCGGCTCACCGGAGATGAACGCGCATTTCCGCTGGCTCGTCGAGGGGGCCCGCGAGCGCGACATGCACGTCATGGACCGACTGAATCCAACGATCATGGAAGAGCCCGGCTATGACTGGATCGGCGAGTTCCTGGCGCGCCATCAAGTCGAGGTCATTGCCTCCCTGCCCTGCTATTCCAGAGAGAACGTCGACGCGCAGCGCGGAAACGGCGTGTTCGAGGCATCGATCAAGGCGCTCCAGACGCTGAACTCGCTCGGCTATGGGGATCCCGGCAGTGGCCTGGAAATCAACCTCGTCTACAATCCCTTAGGCCCTCAGTTGCCGCCGCCTCAGGATGCGCTCGAAGCCGACTACAAGCGGCTCCTGGCCGACGAGTTCGGCATCCGTTTCAATCAGCTTTTCACGATCACGAATATGCCGATCAAGCGCTTTGGCGCGATTCTCGCGGCCAAGGGCGAGTTCGATGATTACATGCAGCTGCTCAAGGACGCTTACCGCCCGGATAACCTGAAAGCCGTCATGTGCCGCGGCCTGATCAGCGTCGACTACCAGGGCTATCTCTACGACTGCGACTTCAATCAGATGCTCGGCCTTCCGATCGGCGGCAAAGGCAAGCGCCGCCACCTCAAGGATCTCCTTGAACAGGACGGCGTGCCGGCAAAGATCGGGATCGGTGATCACTGCTATGGCTGCACGGCAGGCCAGGGATCAAGCTGTGGCGGAGCCTTGAGCGACTGATCGTTCTTTAAACAGGTGCTCGCCCACCAAACCGGCGTTAGGGCGACACATCGTCAGGCCACCAAAACAGATCTTCGGACCTTCCCCTTCCTCGGGCCCTGAGCGGACAGTCCTCTCAGGAGGATGCCGGGCGAGGCAGGACGATATTGCCCACCACGCGCTGGCGCTGCGCTTCGATCCAGTCCACGTCGAACCCTTCGATATCCTGCACGACATAGAGGGGTCGATTCTTCGTCTCGATAAAGATCCGCGCCAGATACTCGCCGAGGATTCCGATCGAAAACATCTGCAGGCCGCTGAAGAACAGGATGAGTGTGGCCAGGGAGGCGTAGCCGGGCACGTCGACGCCCCAGATCAGCGTTCGAATGACGATGAAGCTGGCATAGATCAGCGCAAGGAAGGCAAAGAGAAATCCGAGGTAGCCCCAGGCGCGCAAAGGCGCCGTACTGAACGAAGTGATGCCCTCAAGGGCCAGGTTCCACAGCCGCCAGATACTCCATCGGCTGCTGCCGCTATGGCGGGCCGGGCGCTCGTAATCGAGTGTGACGACCTTGAAGCCGACGTAGTTCATCAGCCCCTTCATGAAGCGGGTCTTTTCGGGCAGGTGCAGCAGCGCATCAACGACGCGCCGGTCCATCAGGCGGAAATCGCCGACGTTTGCTGGCACCTGATTACGCGCCAGCATGCCCATGAGGCGGTAGAAGGCCGCTGCACTCAGGCGCTTGAACCAGCCGTCATCCCTTCGCAGCGTTCGATGGGCCAGCACCACGTCTGCCCCGCCACGCCAGCCCTCGAGCATTCTAGGGATCAGAGCCGGCGGGTCCTGAAGATCCGCGTCGAGAATCACGACCGCGCTGCCGCGCGCCAGATGCAGACCGCAGGTCATCGCCGCCTCCTTGCCGAAATTCCGCGCCAGGCGAACGACCTGGACCTGCGGCTGACGTGCTCGCCAGTCGACGAGCTCTTCAAAGGTCCGATCGCTACTGCCGTCATCGACCACCACGATCTCCACGCTTTCGGCACCCAGGGCCTCCAGGGTCTCGCCCAGGGCCGAGGCAAGCGCAGGGATCCCGTCGGCCTCATTGAAGCAGGGGATGATCAGGCTGAGTTCAGGTCGCTCGTTATTCGCGCTCATGCGATGCAGGCCATGGGTCTCGGCAAGGACGGAAGTATAGCGAAGCGGCTCAGTCTTCCGCGGCTTCGGGAATACGCGTCGCCTGCCAAGTCACGGCCCGCCACTGTCCGTCGCGTTTACGAAACACTCCGGTGTTGAAGTAGCGCTCGACGATGTCTCCATCCTGATGTGCCAGCAACCGGAAGGCGATGACCGCCGTGGTGCCGAAATCCTGAATCTGCACCGAGTCGGCCGAATACATCGCGGCGACCGTCGAGTCCGCGGGCGTGGCTTCGAGGCCTTCGAGGATGGCTGCCTTGCCAAACCGCTGTCCGCTCGAACTCGTGTAGATCAGATCACCCGCCCAGAATCGAGCGTGAGCGGCCGGGTCATTCACCGATGCGCCGGCGAGGAAGTCATCCAGCAACGACTCCAAAACCTGCTCCGTGGTCGGCTCCAGATCCGGCGGACGATCCTGAGTCAGGGTAAGCAGCGGCCAGGCGAGGAGCATCAGACCAAGGGCCAAGGGGAGAAAAAGATGACGGAGAAAAATCGTCATGCCTTCGAATCCGGTGAGGCGAAAGAGCGCCATTATTGCTCCGCCGAAGCGCGAATGAAATCGCGCACGATGGGGTAGACCTGCGTTCGCCAGCGCCGGCCGCTGAAGATTCCGTAGTGGCCAGCCCCCGGCACCTCGTAGTGCGCACGGTGTTGCTCGTCGATGCCGCTGCAGAGCGTGTGTGCCGCGCGCGTCTGGCCCAGACCGGAGATATCGTCGAGTTCACCCTCGACGGTCAGCAGCGCCGTATTCCTGATTTTTTTCGGCTGAACTCGTTCACCGCCAAGCTGCCACTCACCGCGCGGCAGACTGAAGTCCTTGAAGACCGTTTCGATCGTGTCGAGGTAGTAGTCGGCCGGCATGTCCAGCACCGCATTGTATTCGTCATAGAACTTCCGGTGCGATTCGGCGTCATCCAGATCGCCGTTGATCAACTGCTTGTAGAAATCCCAGTGTGACCGCGCGTGGCGTCGGGGATTCATGGCCATGAATCCGGCGTGCTGCATGAACCCGGGATAGACCCGCCGGCCTGCGCCAGGGAAATTCGCCGGCACCGGATGAATCAGCTGCGTTCGAAACCAGCTCAGCGGCCGGGTCGTGGCTAGATTGTTCACGCCCGTCGGACTTTCACGCGCATCGACGGGTCCACCCATGAGCGTCAGCGAGCGGGGGCAATCCTCACCCCGTGCAGCCATCAGGGCAACCGCACCCAGCACGGGAACGACGGGCTGACAGACGGCCATCACGTGCAGGGCGCCCGCGCCGATGTGGCGAATGAAGTCCTCGATGTAGGCCACGTAGTCGGCTAGAGAAAAGTCGCCCTTGTCGCCCGGGACCATCCGCGCATCGAGCCAGTCGGTGATGTAGACCTTGTGCTCCGGCAGCAAGGTGCGGACCGTATCGCGCAGAAGCGTGGCGTGATGGCCTGACAGGGGCGCGACGACAAGCACCGTCGGGTCGTTCTTCAGATCAGCGATCGTTCCGCCATCGTCTGAATAGCGCTTGAAGCGGAGCAGGCGGCAGAAGGGTCGACGCATCTCCACCACCTCGGCCACGGGCACCGTGTGGCCGTGCGCATCGATCTGCTCGATACCGAACTCCGGCTTGTGATAGTCCTTGCCGATCCGATGCAGGAGCTCATAGCTCGCTGCCAGGCGATCGGCTCCCGGGAGCCTGGAAAACGCGCTCGCGGGATTTGAGAGGATTTCGGCCGTGGCCTGGGACCAGATACTGAAGGGGCTCAGAAGCGAGCGCTGGAGTTCATAGAATTGATAGAGCATTCAGAGTCTCGAACTGAAGTCGTCTTCGGGCACAGTAACAGAGTCTCAGCTTGAGAGGCTGTCAAGCGCAGGTAGGATTCAAGGGCCTCGGGGTCCTGTGCGCAACTCGTGTAGGCGAAGTGAAAATTGCGTGATAGCTTAAGCGCTCATTTTTCGACGCGGACAGCACGACCATGCGGGGCATCCAGGATCAAATTCTCAGGCGTGCACAGACGACGCCAGGACAGCTCTATCTCGCCCAGCCCATCGATCGCCAGTGGCAGCACTGGTCCTGGGGACAGGCCATTCAGGAAGCTCGTCAGATGGCCGTGGCCCTGAGCGAGCTCGGTCTCGAGCCCGGCGATCGCGTCGGCATCATTTCCCGGAACTGCGCCCACTGGGTGCTGGCGGACATGGCCATCATCCTCGCCGGCCTGGTCAGCGTACCGGTGTACCCGACGGCAAACGCCGCAACGGTGGGGAAAATCGTCGAGCACAGCGGCACCCGGGCGCTGTTCATCGGCAAGGTTGACGACCCCGACACTCAGCTGAGCGCCCTCCCCGAGCACGTGCGCACCATCGCCTTGCCTTACCCGGAAGCCGTTGGTGAACTGCACTGGGACCGCCTGCGGGAAACGGCCGACGCGGGTCGCTTCCAGCTCAAGGCCCGGGCGCCGGAGGACCTGGCAACGCTCCTCTATACTTCCGGCAGTACGGGCGAGCCGAAGGGCGCCATGCACAGCCACGCCAATTTTTCCTGGGTCGGGCAGAACCTGCCGCAGGCCATCGGCGTTCAGACCGGCGAGCGCATCCTTTCCTATCTGCCCCTGTCGCACTGCACCGAGAGAGCCTACGTCGAGGCGGCCAGCTTCTACGGCGAAACCACGCTCTACTTCGTCGAGTCCATCGAAACCTTCATGGAGGATATGGCGCACGTTCGCCCGACGCTGTTCGGGTCGGTACCGAGGCTGTGGAAAAAATTCCAGATCGGAGTTCAGGAAAAATTACCGCAGAAGAAGCTCGATCGCCTGCTTCGACTTCCAGTCATCAGCGGTTTGATCAAGCGCAAGGTCAAGCGTGGATTGGGCCTGGATGAGGCGCGCTGGTTTGCCAGCGGTAGCGCACCGATCGCCCTGGCGCTGCTTGAGTGGTGGGACCGCCTGGACGTACCCATCAGCGAAGGCTGGGGAATGACCGAAACCTTTGCCTACGGCACGTCCCTGCCGGCCGGCGAGACACCGCGATACGGAGCGATCAGCAAGGCCCTCCCGGAGGTCGACCTGAAGATCGGGGAGGATGAGGAGCTGCTGATTCGCTGCCCCTGCCTGATGCAGGGTTACTACCGCGAGGAGGAAATAACCCGAAGCTGCATGCAGGAAGGTTATTTCCGAACGGGCGACCAGGCCAGCATCGACGAGGATGGGTGGGTCTACATCACAGGCCGGGTCAAAGAGCGCTTCAAGACCACCAAGGGGAAGTACATCTCGCCCGTTCCGATCGAATCGCTGCTGGCCCGGAACGACCAGATCGAATTGGCCTGCGTCAGTGGATCGGGCCTGGCCCAGCCCGTGGCCCTGATCCAGCTGGCCGAAAACGCGCCCGAGGATCGGTCCGTGCTGAGCGCTGAACTCGAGGCGACGCGTCGAGCCGTCAATCTGGAGCTGGAGCCGCACGAAAGGCTCGGCCATCTGATCGTCGTCCAGGACGCCTGGGAGCCCGAGAACGGTCTGTTGACGCCAACGCTCAAGCTGCGTCGAACGGCGATCGAGAGCCGCTATCGGCAGCTCCTTGTCGAATCGGAACAGACCGTGGTGTTCGAAGCCTCGAGCTGAGCCGTGGAGATCCTGATCATCACGGCGCTGGCCTTCGTCGCCTGGCTTGGCTGGAACCGATGGCGCCGCTATCGACGTGAGCAGCGCTTCGAAGAGCCACTTGAAGCCGCTCATATCGCCATTCTCGAGCGCAATGTGACCCTCTACAATCGCCTTCCGGCGGAACTCAAACCGACGCTCCACGGCCACGTGCAGGTGTTCCTGGCTTCGATGGAATTTCAGGGGTTTCAAGGTCAGCACATCGATGACGAAGTGCGTCTGACCATCGCCGGAAACGCCTGCATGCTGCTGTTGAATCGCCCCGGACAGTTCTACGAAAACTTTTCCTCGGTCTACGTCTACCCGAGCACCTTTTTTTCCGATCAAGAGGATTTCGATGGCATGGTGGCTTCGGTCCAGCGCGAGCATCGCCTGGGCGAGTCGTGGATGCGCGGCCCGGTGATTTTCGCCTGGGATTCTGTGCGACACGGCACGGCAGACCCCCGCGACGGCCACAACGTTGTCCTGCATGAATTCGCCCACAAGATCGACGACATGGACGGTGCCGTCGACGGCGCGCCGGGCCTGACGACCGCTGACGACGCGCGCCGCTGGGCCAGAGCGATGCGTGACGGCTTCGAGGAGCACGTCCAGCGGGTCGAGCGCGGCTTGCCCACGGTCATCGATCCCTATGGCGCGACCAATCCCGCCGAGTTCTTCGCCGTCCTGACCGAGACCTTCTACGAGGAACCGCGCGATCTCAAAGAACACCATCCAGCGCTCTATTCCGAGATGGAGCGTTGCTATGGCGTCGACCCGTTGAGCTGGGTGACCGCGGCGGATGAGCGCGCTCGAGCGTGAGCGTGTCGCGCGCACGACCACCCTGGCTGAAGATCCTGTCCGTCCTCGGCCTCGGGCTGGTGCTGATCTGGATCCTTTGGACCGAGCGGCGGCCCGAGCACGAGGCCTGGCTGCGAGGCGAGGCGCAGGCCCGGCTCCAGACCTGGTTTCCCGAAGCGCTCGAGCCGCGGCCCTCCGAGATCGGATTCGACGGCCCGCTCACCGCCAAGCCGGACCAGCTCCAGGTGGTCATGATCCACGGCCTCGACGAACCGGGCGGCATCTTCGATCAACTGGCCTCAGCCCTGAAAGAGGCGGGCCATGCCTCCACCCGCTTTCGCTATCCGAACGACCAATCGATCGCGGCCAGCGCCGATCTGCTCGGCCAACACTGGACCGAGCTGCCGCCGACCTCCCCCACCGTGCTCCTCGGGCACAGCATGGGTGGCCTGGTGATTCGTGACTTCGTCACTCGCCTGTATTCCGGGATCGATGCGAGTGGTACTGCGCGAGTCGCGGCGGCGCTGCTCATCGGTACGCCGAACCAGGGCTCGGAGTGGGCGCGCCTGCGGGTGTGGCTCGAACTCAGGGATCTGCTTGGTTCCGATCAGGTCGATGACTTCGGCCTGTTTGCCGGTCTGCGCGACGGCACGGGTGCCGCGAAGGTGGACCTTCGCCCCGGCAGTCGCTTCCTGCGCGAGCTCAACGCCCGACCCTGGCCGGAGGGCATTCCCCTCCGAATTCTGGGCGGCGAAATCCGGCTGGAGGATGCGCAGCGTCAGGCGGCCCTTGACGCCATCGAGGCGCGCATCGGTGATCAGGACTGGAGCGAGGGCTTTGCTCGTTGGCTGGAGTCGAGGGCGGCGACTCTGGGCGATGGCGTCGTCGCCGTCGAGGCCCTCCCCGCGCCCGGCGCATCGGCCCCGGAAATTGTTGCTGCATCTCATCGGGGCCTCCTGCGCTCGGATCCGCTCAACGGCGGCGAGCCGCCCGGGATCGCCTGGACCCTCGAGCAGCTGCAAAGGTTGGACCTGCCGACCCAACGCTGACTCGAGGCGACGGTCGGTACCAGAGCGCTATACTTCAATCTCTGACATTCTTCGAGTGGAGCCAAAATCATGACCGATGTCCGCGCATACGGCGCACAATCCGAAACCTCTGGCGTGGCGCCCCTGCCGATCCAGCGGCGCTCGCTGCGGCCCGATGACGTGGCTATCGACATCGACTTCTGCGGTATCTGCCACACGGATATCCACTTTGTCGAGAACGACTGGGACATGACCGAATACCCCGTCGTTCCGGGCCATGAAATCATCGGAACGGTGTCGGCGGTCGGGTCAGCGGTGACAGGCTACTCGCCGGGCGACCGAGTCGGCATCGGCTGCATGGTCGACTCCTGCCGGGAGTGCGCCGCCTGCGACGACGGCCTCGAACAGTATTGCGAACAAGGCTCGACCTTCACCTACAACGGCGAAGACCGCCACGACGGATCGCGAACCTTCGGTGGGTATTCCGAGCGAGTCGTGGTCAGCGAGCGTTTCGTCCTCCGCGTACCCGACGCGCTGGATCCCGCCGCCGCTGCGCCCCTCCTTTGTGCGGGCATCACGGTCTATTCACCGCTGCGTCATTTCGGCGTGACCAGGGGCAGCCGGGTTGGCGTCGTTGGTATGGGTGGTCTGGGTCACATGGGGGTGAAGTTCGCCCGCGCGATGGGTGCGGAGGTCACGCTGTTCACGCGCTCGGCTGCAAAGGTGGAGGAAGCGAAGCGTCAGGGTGCCCATCGAGTCGTTATTTCCACCGACGAGGCCCAGATGGAAGCGCAGATGGGGCAGCTCGATTTCATCCTCGACACGGTCCCCGTCCAGCACGACCTCAATCCCTACCTGGTCGCCCTGAAGCGCGACGGCACGATGATTCTGGTCGGTGTCCTCGAGCCGCTGGATCCGCCGGTGGCTGGCGGCGCTTTGATCTTCGGCCGCAAGCGGCTCGTGGGATCGCTCATCGGCGGCATTCCAGAAACCCAGGAGATGCTTGATTTCTGCGCCGAGCACGACATTGCCTGTGACATCGAGATGCTGGACATCAAGAATATCAATCAGGCCTATGAGCGCATGAAGCGTAGCGACGTCAAGTATCGATTCGTGATCGACATGGACAGTATCCGGCGCTGACGGCCGGCTCGGATCGTTGGCACCCGATGCTTCGAGGTCATCACCCATCAGCAATCAACAGCAACAGTGGCGCTTCTGGATCGATCGCGGCGGTACGTTCACGGATATTGTCGCAAAGGCACCATCGGGTGAACTGATTACGACCAAGCTGCTGTCGGAAAATCCGGAGCAGTACCAGGACGCGGCACTGGCCGGCATCCGCCGGCTACTGGGCCTGGACGACGAGGCAGCGCTCCCCGCTGAAGCGATTCACAGCGTGCGCATGGGCACGACCGTCGCGACCAATGCCCTGCTCGAGCGCAAGGGCGAGCGCACGGCCCTACTCACCAATGCAGGCTACGAGGATGCTCTGACGATCGGCACCCAGGCTCGCCCTGATATTTTTGCCCTCGACATCCAGCGGCCCGCATCCCTGTTCGATGCTGTTTTCGGAGTCGCGGCGCGCATCGATGCCGACGGCCACGTCATCCAGGCACTGGACGAGGCCGCCCTGCGTCGCCTCCTGCAACAGCTTCGCGAGGACGGCTATCGGGCGCTGGCCGTCGTGCTCATCCACGCCTACCGATTCCCGGACCAGGAACGGCGCATCGGCGAGATCGCTGCGGAGGTCGGCTTCGAGCAGGTCAGCCTGTCCCACCGCGTCAGTCCGTTGATCCGCTTCATCGGCCGCGGCGACACCACGGTCGTCGACGCCTACCTATCGCCGGTCCTGCGCCGCTACGCCGATCGCATCGCCGGCGCCCTCGGATCGATTCCCTTGAGCTTCATGAAGTCGGACGGCGGCCTGAGCGATGCCGGACGATTCGCCGGCAAGGACGCCATTCTGTCGGGCCCGGCCGGCGGCATCGTCGGCTGCGCGCGGACCGGCGAGGCGGCAGGCTTCAGCTCGGTCATCGGCTTCGACATGGGGGGGACGTCGACCGACGTCGCCCACTACAACGGCGAGTACGAGCGCGTTTTTGAAACCGAGGTCGCTGGCGTGCGCCTGCGCACACCGATGCTTGAGATCCATACGGTGGCCGCGGGCGGCGGATCGTGCCTGCACTTCGACGGCGGTCGCTTGCGAGTCGGACCGGACTCCGCCGGCGCGGACCCCGGTCCGACCTGCTATCGCCGTGGCGGGCCGCTGACGGTCACCGACGCCAACCTGATCCTCGGAAAGATCCAGCCTGGTCACTTCCCGGACCTGTTCGGCCCCGACGGCAACGAGCCCTTGGATCCCGAGGCGGTTCAGTCGGAGTTCGAGGCGATGGCCAGCGCCATCCAACAAGGCACCGGGCTCGAGCGCCGGGTCGAAGAGATCGCCGAGGGATTCATTCGAATCGCCGTCAACGCCATGGCCAGCGCGATCAAGACGATTTCGATCCAGCGCGGCCACGACGTCACGGGCTATCTGCTGAACTGCTTTGGCGGTGCCGGCGGTCAACACGCCTGCCTGGTCGCCGACGAACTCGGCATCGACAAGGTCTTGATCCATCCCCTGGCCGGCGTTCTGTCGGCCTACGGCATGGGCCTGGCCGAAGTCACCGCCCTGCGCGAATTTGCTGTCGAAGCGCCCCTGGATGAGGCGCTCATGGCAGCGCTCGCCGACGACTTCGATGCCGCGAGCGCCGCCGCCCAACAAGAACTGCTGGACCAGAGCATCGACGAGGCGTCGATCGAGATTCGACAGCAGCTACAGATCAAGTACGACGGCACGGATACCACCGTTCTCATCGATCGAGGCGATCCGGAGACCGTCGCTTCCGAATTCTCTCGACGCCACCGCCAGCAGTTCGGATTCATCATGCCCGGTCGCGGCCTGGTCATCGAAGCCGGACTCGTCGAGGCCGTGAGCCGAACGGCCCAGGCCTCGGCGGAGTCTGATCAGACCGCGATCGGAAACAAAACGATCGCTCGGCCCCTGGAAACAGTTCGGACCTTCATGGCAGGCCAGGCACAACGTGAAACGCCGGTTTTTCGGCGTGAGCAGCTCGCCCAGGGCCAGGCCATCGAGGGACCGGCCCTGATCAGCGAGGCCAACGCTACAACGGTCATCGAGCCCGGTTGGCAGGGGCGAGTCACGACGCTCGGTGATCTGCTGCTGGAACGCCAGACGAGTCGGAAGAAAGGCCCCGTCGCGGCCGATCGCGTCGATCCGGTTCAGCTCGAGGTCTTCGGCAACCTTTTCCAGTCCATCGCTGAACACATGGGGGCTGCACTGCAGCAAACCGCCTGGTCGGCCAACATCAAGGAGCGTCTCGATTTCTCCTGCGCGCTGTTCGACCGCGAAGGCCGTCTCGTCGCCAATGCCCCTCACGTGCCGGTCCATCTGGGCTCCATGGGCGAATCGGTCCGAGCCGTCATCGAGCGCCACGGCGAGCGCATGCAGCCCGGCGATGCCTTCCTCCTGAACGACCCCTATCGCGGAGGCACTCACCTGCCCGACCTGACGGTGGTCAGTCCTTGCTTCGATCGCGACGGGCGATGCCTGTTCTTTAGCGCCAGCCGGGCGCATCACGCCGATGTCGGCGGCGTCACGCCGGGTTCGATGCCGCCCGATTCGCGCACGATCGATGAGGAAGGCATCCTCTTTTCCGGGGAACGCGTCCTGCGCGACGGCGCGCTGCTCGAAGACGACCTGCGCGAGCGCTTCCTGGACGGGCCGTATCCGGTGCGAAACGTCGAGCAGAACCTGTCCGATCTGCGCGCCCAGATCGCCGCCAATGCCCGCGGCATCGCCGAGCTCGAGTCGATGGTGGCGACCTATGGCCAGGCCGTCGTCGAGGGCTATATGCGCCACGTCAGGGACAACGCGGCCGAGCAGGTCAGCCTGGCGTTGAAGTCGCTTGACAGCGGCCAGGCGAGCAAGGTGATGGACTGTGGTGCCCGCGTCGAGGTCCGCATCGACATCGATCGCTCCAGCGGCCAGGCCCGAATCGATTTCAGCGGCACCAGTCCGCAGCAGGACAATAATTTCAACGCGCCGCAAGCCGTGACTCGCGCCTGCGTCCTGTATGTCTTGCGAACCCTCGTGGCCGACGCCATTCCCCTCAACGAAGGCTGCATGGCGCCGGTCGAGCTCGTGATCCCGGAGGGCTCCCTGCTCAATCCTCGACATCCTGCCGCCGTCGTCGCCGGCAACGTCGAAACCTCGCAGGTGGTGACCGACACCCTCCTGGCCGCCCTCGGGCAACTGGCCAACGGACCGGGCAGCATGAGTAATCTGACCTTCGGCAACGACCGTCACCAGCACTACGAGACGATCTGCGGTGGCGCCGGCGCCGGCCCGGGATTCGGCGGCTGCTCGGCGGTCCACGTCCACATGACCAACTCGCGCCTGACCGACCCGGAGATCCTGGAAACGCGCTTTCCGGTCCGCCTCGACGCGTTCAGTATCCGTAAGGACTCCGGCGGCCCCGGCCGCTGGCGCGGCGGCGACGGCGTCGAACGCCGGATCCGCTTCCTGGAGCCGATGAGCATCGCTCTGCTTGCCAACTCCAGAACCGAGCCACCACAAGGCCTCGATGGCGGCGAGGCCGCCGCCTGCGGTCGCGCCTGGCTCGAGCGGGCCAGCGGTCGAATCGAAGGACTCGAGGGCTGCGCCCGCGCCGACGTCGCGACCGACGACGTCCTGGTCATCCAGACCCCCGGCGGCGGTGGGTTTGGTTCGATTGGTTAAGTTGGTTCGATTTGTTAAGTTGGTTAGTGAGTTATAAGGGCAGCGCGACCACCCAGATCTGCCGCACCAACAAAACCAACCCAACCAACTTAATCAAACCATGCCAAGCAATATCGAAATCAAGGCTCGGGTCGCATCACTCGAGGAACTAACCAAGCGTGTACGCCAGGTCAGCGATGCGCCGTCAACGCGCCTCAATCAGGACGACACCTTTTTCCATTGTCCTCATGGCCGCCTGAAGCTGCGTGATTTCGGTGACGGTCGTGGCGAGCTGATCGCCTATGAACGCGCCGACCGCGCCGGGCCGAAGGCGAGCCATTACCGCATCAGCGAAACGGCCGACCCCACTGGCCTGCGTGCAACGCTGAGCGACGCCCTCGGCGTGCTGGGACGGGTCCGCAAGCATCGTCAGGTCATCATGGTGGGACGGACTCGGGTCCATCTCGACAAAGTTGATGGGCTCGGTGAATTCATGGAGCTGGAGGTCGTTCTGGAGCCCGATGAGCCGGCCGAAGCTGGTCAGCGGGAGGCCGAGGAGCTGATGGCAGCGCTGGGCATTGGCGCCGATGAGCTGATCGAAGGGGCCTACCTCGACCTGATTCTGGCGCGCACCGACGCTAGGACGGACTGAATCCGGGACGATCCGAATCACGACAGCGCCTGCGGACAGCCAGCAGCAGTCCGAGGACCAGCGGCAGATACCAGAGCAGCACGTTCGGCCGAAACTGACCGAGGGGTAGCGCAAGGTATCCGCCGCCGAGGAGCGCGGACAGGAGCAGCAGCCACCAGAGCGCGCGGCGCAAGCCCTGCCCAAGGGGCGCAAACCAGAGCAGCCAGAGCGGATTGAGCACCAGCAGCATGGCGTTCCGCCAGGTCGCTTCATGCCCCGAGGCCAGCCACATGACGGCCATCACCACACCGGCCAGGCCAACGGCGATAGCGGTCGCAGCCGTGATCGGCCGGTAGCGCGGACCCAGCCAGAGAAGGAGGCCGAGCGAGGCCACTCCGAGAGCGAGGTGAATCGGCCAGAGCCCGGGAGAGTCGAAGCGCCCGGAGACAGCGGCGGACTCGAAGACGACGCGGTCGTTCAGCACCAGGGGGCCACGGGGCAGTTCGATCCCCTGCAGGGCATCGGCGAGGCGTCGCGGAAGGAACGTCTCGTCCCAGACCGAAATGGGTCCATCGATCATCGGGCCGAGCAGCGTTTGTATCCCCGTGAAGACAAAAAATCGGTGCGCCGTCAGCGCTGCCGTGTGTTCGCGCAGATTCCGATCCGGCGGCTGAGACCTCAGCTGATCGGACAGCGCACCCGCGGTGATCTCATCGAGGAGATCCCTGAGACGCGTCGAGCAGTTCGCCCAATAGTAGTCGTAGTCGTAGTACTGGGGCTGGGGAAAGATGGACTGGTGCAGTCTGTTGAAAAGCCCAGCGATCTCCTCGGGCGTAAGATTGAGCTGCTGGACGCGGATATCGCGATCGCGTTCGCGATAAAAAGCAAACTCCCGGTCGATAGGACTGGCCGAGCCGTAGTAAGGCATGATGCCTCGGGTGAAGTCTGCATAGAAGCCCGGCCGATTGAGATCGAAATAGCCGAAGCTGAAGCTGTGGTCGATGCCTTGATCAGAATCGCGGATCCAGATCGCGTTGTGGCCGAACAGCTCCCAGACCTCCTGGCCGGGCCCGTAGGTCACGAGAAACGCTTCCTGCGAGCGCAGCGGCGAGGCGGCCAGCCCCGCGAGACAGCAGCACATCAGAGCGACGGCGCGGAGGCGGCTTGAGGCCAGCATGATTCAGGCCGGCGAGACGTCCATGGCGTGCAGGCGACGGTCGTCGGCCGCCGTCACCTTGAATTGCCATTCGTCGATTTCGATCACCTCGCCGGGCTCGGGCAAGCGGCCGAACTCGGCCACCACGAGCCCACCGATCGTGTCGTAGTCCTCATCGCTGAACCGGGTTCCGAGCGTTTCATTGAAGTCGTCGATCGTGGTCAGGGCCTGAACGAGATAGCGCGTCTCGTCGAGCTTGCGGATATCCTCAACGGCATCGGCATCGTGCTCATCGTCGATATCTCCGACGATCTCTTCGAGAACGTCCTCGATGGTGATCAGGCCCGATACGCCGCCGTACTCGTCGACCACGATCGCCATGTGGTTTTTGCTAACGCGAAATTCGCGCAGGAGGACGTTGAGGCGCTTCGATTCGGGAATGATGACGGCCGGTCGAAGCAGGTCGTCGAGTTCGAGCTTTTCGCCCGAGACCAGCTGCAGCAGGTCCTTGGCCAGGAGGATGCCGCGAATCTCGTCCTTGTCTTCGCCGACGACGGGGAAGCGTGAATGCCCGGATTCAATGATCATGGGGACGCTCTCGGCCAGCGAGGCCTGGGCCGGGATCACGACCATGTGCGAGCGCGGGATCATCACGTCGCGAACCTGAAGCTCGTCGACTTCGAGCGCGCCTTCGAGCATCGTCAGAGTCTCGGGCTCGATCAGTCCCTGTTCCGACACGTCGCGAAGTAGCTCGATCAGATCGTCGCGGCTGCGGGGCTCGCCGCCAAGAGCGCGTCCGAGCTTCTCCAGCCAGCCCCTCGATTCGGCACCGGAACTGCCGGAAACATCATCGCTCATCGTCTCACCCCTGCCCGCCCGATGCGCCGGGCCGATGGATTCGAGGGGAGGTCAGTCTGCACGGAAAACCAATTTGAAAGAAGGTTCATTAAGTCGGGGGTTCATAGGGGTTGTCGTAGCCCAGGTCGGCGAGGATGCGGATTTCCCGCGCCTCCATGACCTGCGCTCGTTCGCCTTCAGTATGGTCAAAGCCCAGCAAATGCAAGAGGCCGTGTACGACCAGATGGGCCCAGTGTGCTTCCAGAGCCTTTCCTTGCTCGCCGGCCTCGCGCTCGATGACCGGGGCGCAGAGCACGATATCACCGAGAATGCGCAGGCCATCCAGGCCCGGCATCGACGCCGGAAAGGACAGAACGTTGGTGGCCGAGGCCTTGCCGCGCCAGTGCTGATTCAGGGCCCATCCCTCGGCCTCGTCGACGATACGGAGATTCACTGCCGCCGGGCCTTCCTCGGAGAGCACCGCCTCGACCCAGCGGCCAAGGAGCTGATCGTCCGGCAGGCCTGGTGCGTCGATGAGTCGCTGGACTTCGATCTCGGCCATCGTTACCGCCCCCGCGCCAACGAGGCGGGCGACGGTCGCTCAGAAACGCTGATCATTGGGCTTGATCGGCACGCTCGTAAGCTTCGACGATGCGGCGAACGATCGGGTGCCGGACCACGTCGCGCGAGTCGAAGAAGGTCTGACTGACGCCCTCGACCTCTCGCAGCAGGCCGATCGCCTGGCGCAAGCCGGATGTCACGTTGGACGGCAGGTCGATCTGGGTCATGTCACCGGTGATGACTGCCTTGGAGCCAAAGCCGATGCGGGTGAGAAACATCTTCATCTGCTCCGAGGTCGTGTTCTGCGCCTCATCGAGGATGACGAACGCATCGTTGAGGGTGCGACCACGCATATAAGCCAGGGGCGCGACTTCGATCACGTTGCGCTCGGCGAGGCGAGCGGCGCGCTCGAAGCCGAGCATTTCGTAGAGCGCATCGTGGAGCGGTCGCAGGTAGGGGTCGACCTTCTGGGCCAGGTCGCCGGGCAGGAACCCCAGACGTTCGCCGGCCTCCACGGCCGGTCGCACCAGCACGATGCGCTGCACCCGGTCGCTTTCCAGCGCATCGACGGCGCAGGCCACGGCGAGGAAGGTCTTTCCTGTTCCCGCCGGACCGACACCGAAATTGACGTCGCTGGCCGCGATCCGCTCAAGGTAGCGCTTCTGATTGGGTCCGCGGCCGCGAATCATGCCGCGTCGGGTCCGGATGACCACGTCCTGATCGACGTCCTGGTCCGCCTCCTCGAGGCCGGACTGCTGCAGCTGCAGATTGACCAGGGCCGGCGTCAGGATTTCACGCTCCGTCTGTCGATAGAGCTTGCGCAGAACCCGCCGTCCCGCCTGCACGGCATCGGCCTCCCCTTCGACGCTGAAGACGTTGCCGCGCCCGGCGATCGAAATGCCGAGGCGTTTTTCGATCAGGCGCAGATGGTCGTCGAGGTGTCCACAGAGATTGGCAAGGCGCTCATTGTCGGCGGGTTCGAGTTCGAGGGTCAGGGCAGATTCCGCGTGAGTCATTCAGGCAACCTGGTGCGCCGGCGACGCGGAGGCGGCGCGTTCGTGCTCATCATCGCCGTGGGAGCCGATCAGGCGGCCACGCAGGGAGTTGGCCAGAGCCGCGGTGATCCTGACCTCGGTCATGCGCCCGATGAGGTCCGGCGGACCCGGGAAATTAACGACGCGATTGTTTTCCGTCCGTCCGGCCAGTTCCTGCGGATTCTTCTTGCTGGGGCCCTCAACGACGATCCGCTGCACGCGATCGACCATGGCCTCGGAGATCGTGGCGGCCTGCGCGTTGAGCTGGGCTTGGAGGCGCTGCAGCCTTGCTTTCTTCTCCTCTAGGGACACGTTGTCCGGGTAGGAGGCGGCCGGCGTGCCGGGTCGCGCTGAATAGATAAAGCTGAAGCTTTGATCGAAATTCAGGCTTTCGACCAGATTCATTGTCTGCTCGAAATCGCTCTCCGTCTCGCCCGGGAAGCCGACGATGAAATCCGACGACAGGGCAATGTCGGGACGAACGGCCCGAAGCTTGCGGATCTTTTGCTTGTATTCCAGCACCGTGTGGCCGCGTTTCATCAGCGACAGGATGCGATCGGAACCGGCCTGCACGGGCAAATGAAGATAATTCGCCAGCTTCGGCACATCGCGGAAGGCCTCGATCAGGCTGTCGGAGAATTCCACGGGATGCGAGGTCGTGAAGCGGATCCGCTCGACGCCGTCGATATGGGAAACGTAGTGAATCAAGAGCGCCAGATCCGCCGTGCCACCGCCGTGCATCGGCCCGCGGTAGGCGTTCACGTTCTGACCGAGCAGATTGATCTCGACCACGCCTCGGTCGGCGAGCTCGGCGACTTCCGCGATCACGTCGTCGAGGGGCCGCGAGACCTCCTCGCCGCGCGTGTAGGGCACGACGCAGAAGGTGCAGTACTTGCTGCAGCCCTCCATCACCGAGACGAACGCGCTCGCGCCCTTCTTGCCGGCCGGCGGCAGATTATCGAACTTCTCGATTTCGGGGAAGCTGATGTCAATCGCATGAGAGCTGGAATCGCGGACCTGATCGATCATGCCCGGCAGGCGGTGGATGGTCTGCGGACCGAAAACCAGATCGACAAAGGGCGCTCGCTTGATGATGCCCTCGCCTTCCTGGCTGGCCACACAGCCACCCACACCGATCACGACCTTGGGGTTCTTCTTTTTCAGCGGGCGCCACTGGCCGAGCTGCGAGAAGACCTTTTCCTGAGCCTTTTCGCGGATCGAGCAGGTGTTGATGAGGATGACGTCGGCATCCTCCGGGGAATCGGTCAGGACCATGTCGTGCGACGCGGCCAGGACGTCCGCCATCTTGTCCGAGTCGTACTCGTTCATCTGGCAGCCGTGAGTCTTGATAAACAGTTTGCCGGGCATGGATTCGCGCAGGTTCAGATAGGTCTTTGATTGTACCGCAGGAACGCAATCCGCTGAAAATACCGCTCACTGCGAGGGAACTCAGACGCTCGCGGATGGCCCGCCGTCAAATGCAGGTCCCTCTGGCCGTGCCCCAGCCTGACTCAGCCGCCGCGGTAGCGGACCCGTCGGGTGATCCGGCAGACCAACTCATAGGGAATGGTCTGCGCGTACCCGGCAATTTCCTCGGCGGCCAGCCCGTCTCCCCAGAGGACGACTTCCTCGCCCAGCTCGGCGTCCGGAAACGCGCTGAGATCAACGGTGATCATGTCCATCGATACGCGCCCGGCCAGGGTGCAGCGTCGGCCGCCAACCAGCACCGGTGCACCATCCGCCATGCTTCTCGGGTAGCCGTCGCCGTAGCCGATCGCCGCCACGCCGATCCGCATGGCCTGGTTTGCGAGAAAACGACCGCCGTAGCCGATGCGCTCGCCGGCCTGAACCTCGTTGATCGCCATCAGTTCGCACCGCAGCGTCATTACTGGCTTGACGCCCAGCTCAGACCCCGTCTGGCCGGCCAGCGGTGAAATGCCGTAGAGCAGGATGCCTGCCCTGACCCAGTCTGCGCGGCTCGACGGGAAATTGATCAGACCCGCGGAATTGGCCAGACAACGCTCGCCCGAGAGCTCCGAAATCGAGGCCTCGAAACGCGCCATCTGTCGAGCCGTGGCGTCATCATCACGGCGATCGGCCTGGGCGAAATGGGTCATCGGATTGACCTGCTCCACGCCATTGAGCCTGCGAAGACGTTCGTGAAGCTGGCGCGCCCGATCGCCCGGAACGCCGAGACGATTCATGCCGCTGTTGATCTTCAGCCAGAGCCTGGGTTGGGGCGAGCGCCCGTGCGCCTCGAGCATCTGCACCTGGGATTCGTGGTGCACCACGATTTCGAGCCCAAGCTCTTCGGCGACGGGCAGATCTTCGGCGTGCAGCAGGCCCTCCAGGAGGACGATCGGCGTCGAACAATTCAGGCGGCGAATCGCGCGCGCTTCCTCGATTGTCGCAACGGCAAGCAGGTCGGCCCCCGCGAGCGCGGGCAGACAGAGGTCCAAGCGATGACCGTAAGCATCGGCCTTGACGACGGCCATGATTCGCGCGCCGGAGGCCATCGCTCGCACGCGAGCCAGATTGTGCTCTAAGGCCGTGCGATCGATCTGAGCCAGCGTATTGCGGGCCATGGACGAATTCAGCCGTCCAGGCCGTGGTGATCGTAGGTGAAATCTCGAAATCGGAGGAATTCACCCTGGAAGGTCAGATTGAAAGCACCCGTGGCACCGTTGCGGTGCTTGCCGATGATGATCTCGGCCTTGCCCTTGTCCGGTGAATCCTCGTTGTAGACCTCGTCGCGATAGATGAACAGGATCAGATCGGCGTCCTGCTCGATGGCACCGGACTCTCGCAGATCGGCCATCTTCGGCCTTTTGTCCGGGCGTTGCTCGAGGGCGCGATTGAGCTGCGAGAGCGCGACGACGGGCACGTTGAGCTCCTTCGCCAGGGCCTTCAGGCTGCGCGAGATCTCGCTGATTTCCTGGGTTCGGTTCTCGCCGAAGCCCGGCACTTTCATCAGCTGAAGATAGTCAATCACGATCAGACCGATGTCGTGGTCGCGCTTCATGCGTCGCGCTCGTGCGCGCAGGTCCAGTGGCGACAGGGAGGGCGTCTGGTCGATGAGCATCTGCGAGCCTTTGAGCATGGTCATGGCCGAGCGCAGGTTGATCCAGTCCTGATTGTCGAGGCGCCCGGTGCGGAGCTTGTCCTGCCCGATTTGGCCAAGGGAAGAGAACAGGCGCATGACCAGCTGCGTGTCGGACATCTCCATGGAAAACACGGCGACGGGCACTTTGTAGCGGATCGAGGCCTTTTCGGCGATGTTCATGGCAAAGGTCGTCTTGCCCATGGATGGACGGGCGGCAACGATGATCAGATCCGTCGGCTGGAGTCCGGCGGTGCGCTTGTCGAGCTCGGAAAAACCCGTGGCCACGCCGGTCAGATCGCCCTCGTTTTCCTGAAGTTCGTTGAGCAGATCCATGGCTTCGGCCATGACCTGCTGGATCGGCACATAGCCGGACTGACGATGCGCACCCTGATCGGCGATGGCGTAAATCCGTTTTTCCGCCTCCTCGAGCAATTCCTTGCTGTTGCGTCCGGCTGTTCGAAGCGCGTCGTCGGCAATGCTGGTGCCGATTTCGATCAGCTGGCGCAGGATCGATCGCTCGCGCACGATCGTCGCGTAGCCGAGGACGTTGACGGCGCCGGGCGTCTCGTTGGCCAGCATGGTCAGATACGCGCCGCCGTCGACCTTGTCGAGCATGTCGCGGCTGGCAAACCAGTCGGCAACGGTCACGGCGTCACAGGGCTGACCCGATTCGCTCAGCGATTTGATGGCCTGGAATATCAGGCGGTGGTTCGAGCGGTAGAAATCGGCTTCATCGATCTGGTCGGCGACCTTGTCCCAGCCCTCCATGGACAGCATGAGCGCGCCGAGGAGGGACTGCTCGGCCTCCGTAGAATGCGGGGGCGTCCTGGCCTGGCTCAAGGTGGAAAGTTGCGCTTCGGCCACGATCAATGAGTCCTTTGCGGGTCAAACGGAGCGGCCGATCAGTATACGCAGGCTCGCCCCTGGAGTCGAAAAAAAACCACCGGTGATTGCCGAACGGGAAGGATCCCGCCGACAATGCACCGATGGCTTTCTGTTGCCTTCGGGCCTTGAGGGCCCTGGAATCAGGCGGCCTCGTCCCCGACCACCGTCACCTGCACCTCGGTCTGCACATCGGCGTGCATGATCAGGTTGACCGAAAACTCCCCTGGCTCGCGGAACGGACCGTCGGGCATGTCGACCTCGGCCTTTTCCACGGTCAGGCCCATGTCGGTCAAGCGCGCCGAAATCTCCTGCGGACCGATGGAGCCGTACAGGCGGCCTTCCGGGCTCAGCGCAACCTCGAAGCGGATGCCCTCGATGGCGTCGATGGCTTCCTTGCGCGCTTCGGCTGCAGACAGTTTTTCGTTGGCCTGGCGCATCAGCTCTTCACGCTGGGCTTCGAACTTCTTGACGTTCTCAGCGGTAGCCGGGACGGCCTTGCCTCGCGGCAGGAGAAAATTGCGGCCGTAGCCTGGACGCACCGTCACGGTGTCGCCGAGGTCGCCAAGGTTGTAGACATTTTCCAAAAGAATCAGCTTCATGGCGATACTCCCGATCAGTGGTTGTCCGAATACGGCAGCAAAGCCAGATAGCGCGCGCGCTTAACCGCGGTCGCCAGCTGACGCTGGTATTTCGCCTTGGTGCCGGTGATACGGCTAGGCACGATTTTCCCGGTTTCTCCGATGAAATCCTTCAGCAGTTCGATATCCTTGTAATCGACCTGCTCGATCCCTTCAACGGTGAACCGGCAGAACTTGCGTCGTCTCATGAAACGGGCCATTGATCAATCCTCCGCGCTTTCTGATGCGGTTTTCTTCGACTCCGCATCATCGTTGTCATCACTGTCGTCATCCGAGTCGTCGTCATCATCGGAAGACTTGGAGTCATCGTAGGATGCGCGTCGACTCTTCTCGCGCTCATCCTTGTTTTCCTTGCGCTT
>Ga0207419_1000663_pt1 | contig 29505 bp, 16 predicted proteins | sample ElkSloMetagenome_4_FD_184723 | JGI IMG/M metagenome (GOLD analysis project Ga0207419, IMG submission 184723) | Hot spring microbial communities from Elkhorn Slough, Monterey Bay, USA - MD2A (version 2) | ecosystem: Environmental > Aquatic > Marine > Intertidal zone > Estuary: Microbial mat ... | reverse complement strand
GGCAAGACTTTAAATACAAATGGCTCGACGATTTTTACTATTACATCAATCAATTAAAAAAAGAGGGAAGAGAAAAACTGATCATTTGTGGAGATTTTAATATCTGTCATAAAGAAATAGACATACACAACCCAAAGAGCAATAAAAATACTTCAGGTTTTTTACCTGAAGAAAGGGCCTGGGTTAGTAAATTTATCGGTTCAGGTTTTACTGACTGTTTTAGATTTTTTCATGAAGAGCCTCATAAGTACAGTTGGTGGAGTTATCGAGCTAGGGCTAGAGAAAAAAACCTCGGTTGGCGTATAGATTATTTCATGTCTTCAACAAATTTAGATAAACAATTAAAAGACTGCGATATATTAATGGATGTGGTACATTCTGACCATTGTCCGGTTAAGCTGTCTATTTCAATTTAATTACTTACAGTAACTTACAGCACAGCACTGTACTATTAACATAAGTATTACTCTCGCGCAAATACTTAACTGAACGGCATTTCGTACAAATAATGACCAAAATTGCTTTCACTACGCTATGTAGTCATTGGTCTTTATACTTTAATCAAAAGATAATTGTACGCGATGAAAAATCTTCTAATAATTTTTTTGATAGCAGGATTACTGTTCGCAGGCTGTACTTCCAACAATGCTCCAGAAACCAATGTATATGAACTAAAGGAGACTAAAGGAGGAAGGTACTACGGAGGCGTCTTTAATTTGAATGAATCTGAATATATCAAAAATCTTAACCCCATCAGTATTATCGATGTGTACTCTTACAGAGTAGCTTCGCAGGTTTATGAAGGCCTTTTTAAATTTAACCAAGTAGATATTACTCATGTAGAGACTGGACTAGTAGACTCTTACATGGTAAGTGATGATCAAACCAAATACACTTTTCATTTAAAAGAGGGTGTATTTTTTCATGATGATCCATGCTTTAAAGATGGTAAAGGCAGAGAACTCAAAGCACAAGATGTGGTTTACTGCTTTAAAAGAATCTGCACTTACGATAAGAGCAACCAAAGTTTCAATCTTTTTTCAGGTATAGTAAAAGGTGCAAACGAATTCTATCAAATTAGTAAAAAAGGAGATGTAGATGGTTTAGAAGTAGAAGGAATCAAAGCCATTGATGACTACACTTTGGAAATAGAGCTCATTAAACCGAACTCTATCTTTTTATTCAACTTGGCAAGGCCAGGCGCTTTTATCTATCCTAAAGAAGCAGTAGAAAAATATGGCGATGAAATGCGATCAAAGTGTGTTGGTACAGGCCCATTTAAAATAGCTGCTGTAGAAGAGGATATTTCCATCTTGCTAAAGAAAAATGAAAATTACCATGAAACCGATGAGTTTGGCAATAAACTACCATATCTAGCAGCCATCAATATCAACTTTTTAAAAGATAAAAAAATTGAGTTGATGGAATTTAAGCAAGGTAATTTAGATATGATGTATCGATTACCAACAGATCACATTATAGAGATTTTAGATGATGCTGCTTCGAGCGAGGGGGAGGCACCGCAATTTGAACTACAAAGAGAGGCCGAGATGTCAACCCAGTTCTTAGCCTTTAATAACTTTAAAGGAATCTTTGCTAACAAAGATGTAAGAAAAGCCTTTTCTTTTGCTATAGATAGGGAAAAAATCCTAGATTATGTCTTAAATGGTGAAGGTTACGACATAGGAAAATACGGCTTTACGCCACCTTCTTTCAGAAATTACGATATTACACAAATACCAGGTTTTAATTTCAATCTTGATTCTGCTAGATTTTATCTCAAAAAAGCAGGATACCCAGAAGGTAAAGGATTTCCAGAAATAACACTCGATTTAAATGCCGAGGGTGAAAGGTACACCAATGTTGCTACTGAAGTACAAAAACAATTAAAGGACCATCTAAATATCAATATTAATGTAAACATTGCCCCAATAGCTCAAATTACCGAGAAAAGTCTTTCAGGAGATTTTGATTTGCTAAGATTAGCATGGGTTGCTGACTATCCAAGTCCTGAAAACTTTTTGTGGTTCTTTTATGGTAAAAATGTTCCAGATAAAAAAGACGAAAAATCTTACCCTAACTTTACAAGATATCACAATGAAGCTTTTGACAAGTATTATGAAGAAGCTTTAAACGCACGTAATGAAATTGAGGCCAACAAGAATTTTATGGTGGCTGAAAAAATACTTATGAAGGATGCACCAGTACTTATGCTTTGGTATGACGAGGGGTATAGATTGCTCCAATCTTATGTTAAAAATTTCCCTAATAATCCAATGCAGTATAGGGATTTTTCTAAAGTTTACAAGGTACCAGTAAAAAAAGTGGCTCAAAAAGAAGGTTAAATCAAGTACCTCTTGTTTTTTTAATGAAACCTCACTAAACTTTATTTGGTTTTAATACCGAATAAAGTTTAGTGTCTTTACTTTTTTAACTATTTAGTATGCTTAAGCAAAACATTGAGAGTTTTAAGAAAAAATATTACTTAAACCTAGTAATCAAGGGTAGCATCTCAGCCTTATCTATAATCCTAACTATTTTCTATTTTGTAAACATAGTTGAGTATTTAGGAAATTTTGGTACCGTAACTAGAGCCATACTTTTTTATACATTAATAATCGCTTTAGCAGCCTCATTCTATTTATGGATATTTAAACCACTATTTAGCCTTTTAAATAAGAAAAAGCAGTTAAGCGATTTAGATGCTGCTTTCAGAATTGGTTCTTACTTTCCTCAAATTAAAGATAAACTTCTCAATGCGCTGCAGTTGGAGGGTATGGAAAAGAAAACCGATTTAATTGAAGCCAGCCTTCAGCAAAGAGAAAACTCTATACAGGGCATCGATTTCTCTGAGGCCATAGATTTGAAATCGAACAGAAGGTATTTAAAATACCTAACCATTCCTATCTTATTTATTGTTATTACGGTATTGATAAGACCCGATTTTTTTTCTGTTAGCACTCCAAGGATAATCAACTACACAGAAAAATATGAATTAAAGGCGCCTTTCGACTTCATTTTGCAAAACGAAGACTTAAAAGCATTCAAAAATGATGATTTTAAGATCAACCTTAAAATGGAAGGTACAGCGCTTCCTCAAAATGTACAATTGCTTACCTCAGATGGAAGAAAACTGAAAATGAATGCCGAAGAAGCTGGTCTATTCTCATTCACCTTTAAAAAAATACAAAGACCTTTTTCTTTCAATTTTGAGGCCTCAGGTTTTTCTTCTGACGCTCATGAAGTTGAAGTATTATCTAGGCCAAGCTTGAGAAACTTTAATGTTTATCTGAATTACCCTGATTACATTAATAAGAAAGGGGAGAGAATAGAAAATACTGGCAATTTAATAGTACCTGAGGGAACAGAGATAGAATGGCAGTTTAAAACCTTGGAAGCCAATAACTTATTAGTAAATTTTGATGATAAATCTACTGTTGAGGCCAAAAGAACCGACGAAAATGTATTTAGTTTTGATAAAGTAGCAAAAGAGTCAGGCACTTACCAAGTACTACTTAAAAACGAGTATAGCAATAACAAAGATATCATAGAGTATTTTCTTAATGTAACACCGGATGAGTATCCTTCTATATCTCTTAGGCAGTTTCAGGATACAGTTATGTATGACTATTTAGTTGTAGGAGGAAACATTGGCGACGATTATGGTATAACAGCTCTACAACTCAAGTACAAGATTTCTGATGGAACTTTCAATGAAAATGATAAGAACTTTGAGACTATCAACCTAAACTTTAATCCGAAAGTGATTAATCAAAGTTTCTTTTATAAGCTGAATATCAATGACTTAAATATTGAAAAAGGTCAAAAGCTAGAGTATTTTGTGCAGGTTTGGGATAACGACGGGTTCAATGGAAGAAAGAGTAGCAAATCTTCAGTTTTCGCTTTTAAATTTCCTTCTAAAGAAGAAGTTAAGGCTGAACTTGCCAAAAACAGCAAGCAAGCTCAAGATAAATTGGAAGAATCTCTAGATAAAGCCAAGGATATGAACAAGGATATAGAGGATCTTCAAAATAAATTGAAGGGCAAAAAGAAATTAGATTGGCAAGACAAAAAAAATATAGAAAAGCTTCTAGAAAAGAATGAAGACTTAAAAAAGGAGATAGAAAAGCTACAAAATATTAATAAGCAGTTTAACGAGAAGAATCAAAAATTCAATACCAATAACGAAAAGCTAGCCGAAAAGGCACAGCAGCTTCAAAAGTTAATGGACGAACTACTTGATGAAGAAACTAAAAAACTTTATGATGAACTCAATGAACTGCTAGAACAGAATTACATCAACCAAGAACTACAAGAAAAACTCGATAATATAGAGTTAAAAGAACAAACGCTCGAAAAAGAGTTGGAGAGAGCACTAGAGCTTTTCAAGAAACTCAAATTTGATACAAAGGCAGAGGAAATTGCCAAAGAACTCGAAGAACTTGCCGAAAAGCAAGAAGATTTGGCAGAAGAAACAGAGGATACCAAAAACAAAGAATTGGACGATATCAAAGAAAAGCAAGAAGAACTAAACAAAGACTTTGAGGATATTAAAAAAGAGATGGATGATCTTAATGAAATTAACGAGTCATTAGAAAATCCTAAGAGTCTTGAGCAGTTTGATAAACAAGAGCAGAACATAGAGCAAGAGCAAAAAAATATTGATCAAAACCTAGAGCAAAAGAAACAAAAGAAGGCATCAGAATCTCAACAGAAAACGTCTGATGAAATGCAGCAAATGGCGCAGAAAATGCAACAGATGCAGCAATCTATGGAAATGCAGCAAATGAGCGAGAATTACGATGATTTGAGAAAAATCCTAGAGAACTTGATAACTCTTTCTTTTGATCAGGAAGATGTAATGCTGGAATTTCAGAAAGTAAAAAGAATAGATCCTAAGTTTATAAAGCTGAGTCAAGAGCAACTTAAGCTAAAAGATGATGCCAAGATAATAGAAGATAGCCTCGTGGCGCTGTCTAAGCGGGTATTCCAAATAGAGTCATTTGTTACTAGAGAAGTAACACAAATGAACAAGTATATGGATGAGAGTATGGACGCCATTAAGAAAAGAACTCCTGAAATAGCAGCTAGTAAGCAACAATTTGCTATGACCTCAATCAATAATTTAGCATTGCTCCTCAACGATATACTCAAGCAAATGCAACAGCAAATGAGTCAGTCAATGAGCGGTAAGCAAATGTCAGAGAAGCAGGGAGGCAGCCCAAAACTCAGTGAATTGCAAAAGCAATTGAATAAAAAAATAGAAAACCTTAAAAAGAGTGGAAAAACTGGCAGGCAATTATCAGAAGAATTAGCTAAGTTAGCAGCAGAGCAAGAAATGATAAGAAATGCCATGAAAAAAGGCATGGGGCAGAGCGGAATGGGAGAAAATGGAAAGCCTGAAAACGGAGGTGGCTCTGAACAAGAAGGTGGCGAAGAAGGAAAAGAAGGCAAAAATGGCAAAGACGGTGACAACGGTTACAAAGATCTTTTAGAAAAAATGGAGGAAACCGAAGAAGATTTAGTAAACAAAAAAGTCACAGAAGAATTATTAGAGAGACAGGCAGATATTTTAACTCGTTTACTAGAATCTGAAAAAGCAGAAAAAGAACGAGAGCTAGATAATAAAAGAGAGGCTAAAACAGCCGAACAGGATTTGCAAAAGAATACACCTGAAGATTTTTCAGAGTATCTAAAATTAAAAGAGATGCAAATCGAACTATTAAAGACAATTCCTACTTCTTTAAATCAATACTATAAGAAGCAGGTAAATGAGTATTTCAAGAAAATTAAAAATTAGAAGTAACTTGATAGAAAAGATGAGCAAATCATTAAAACTCAAGATTCCTTCACTGATTGATAACATCAGGATAGTGGAAAGCTTTATAGACCACGCTAGGGAAACTTTTAATTTTAATGATGACATTTACGGTAACATCATGATTGCTGTAACGGAATCTGTGAACAATGCTATTGTTCATGGTAACCAGAACGACAAAAATAAAAACGTTCATCTCGAACTGGTGGTAGACGAAAACAACGTAAACTTTTTAGTGAGAGACGAAGGCAAAGGTTTTGATTACAGCAAACTACCCGACCCAACTTCACCTGAAAATATAGACACTCCGGGAGGTAGAGGAATATTTCTGATAAAGCATTTGGCCGACGAAGTGAAATTCAAGGAAAACGGTTCAGAAATAAAAATGATATTTTACATGAATGCTTAATTGAGATTAATGGCAACCCAGAAAGTATTTTTTTTTATGAAAATATCTCTGACTTTAAAATTGAGAATGAACAGAAGTTAGAGAATTGGATTTTGAAAATTATTCAAAAACAAAAAATGAAATTAGTATGCGCTAATTTCATTTTTTGTAATGACCCATACCTAATCGAAATAAACAAAGCTTACCTTTCTCACGATACCTTTACAGACATTATTACTTTTGATAATAGCGACTCCCCCGATTCTATAGAAACAGACATTTTTATAAGTATTGAAAGAGTAAAAGAAAATGCAGCTATTCAAAATACCGAGTTCATAAAAGAACTTTATAGAGTTATGATACATGGCATATTGCATTTACTCGGATACAGAGATAAGACCTCAGAAGAAAAAAAAATCATGAGAGAGCAAGAGAACATTGCTTTAGAAGACTTATATGGTAGTATCGATATTTAATAAGGCCAAGCACAATACATAAATTGATATCGTCAGTTTACTCTACTCCATAAATATCTTTTAAGACTATAGCATTCTATTATCAGTGTACATATGCGTTGATAATGAACATGATAGATACTTTCTGTTTTTCTTGGAGCCACTAACCCGTAAGTCATGCATAGAGTTTATGAATACAATCAATCAGCTTAATAAACAAATTTCTGTTCGCGAAAAACTGAATAATAATTTGTAGATATTATTCGATAAAAACCGAGTTATTTTCATTTCATGATAACTCCTGCCACTTGTGTATAGCCACTTCATGAACAGCGACTGATTTTTGTCAAAACTCAAAATAGCTCAATTTTAGATTTCTATGTCATTTGACACCGATTTTATTCACGACTCGTCAATTTGTTTTCTAGTAAGCAAACTAAAAGCTCTAAATTTAACTTAATACAGATAATCAGTTAATTGCTTAATTTAATATCATTTTAAAGACCAGCGACTAACTTTGCAGCATTATTAAATCTTATAGTAAACCATATATAAAAAATTTTTCACCATATTTAGTTTAAACCAATAATGTTCCACGTGGAACATCAATCGATTAGATATGAAAAACAATTATGATATTATAGTAGTTGGGGGTGGACACGCAGGATGCGAAGCTTCTCATGTAGCAGCTAAAATGGGTGCTAAAGTTTTACTCATCACTATGGATATGAATAAAATAGCACAAATGAGCTGTAACCCTGCTATGGGCGGCGTAGCTAAAGGGCAAATCATTAGAGAGATTGATGCATTAGGAGGAATGAGCGGGATTATCTCAGATAAGTCGACCATACAGTTTAGGATGCTTAATAAATCAAAAGGACCTGCAATGTGGAGTCCCAGGGCACAAAATGATAGAATGAGATTTGCGGAAGCTTGGAGGCTAGCACTTGAAGAAAACCCAAACGTAGATTTTTGGCAAGAAATGGTAACAGAGATACTTGTTAAAAATGAAAGGGTTTATGGAGTAAAAACCGGTTTAGGTGTTGAGTTTTATGCTAAGTCTGTCGTACTAACTAATGGTACTTTCTTAAATGGTTTGATACACATAGGTGAGAAAAACTTTGGAGGTGGTAGAGCAGGGGAAAGATCATCTAAAGGAATGACTGAGCAGCTGGTTCAATTAGGTTTTGAATCAGGAAGAATGAAAACAGGAACGCCTCCTAGAGTAGACGGTAGGTCTATTGATTATAGTGTAATGGAAGAACAAGAAGGCGATGAAGTACCAGGAAGGTTCTCTTACCTTGGGGATTTCAATAATTATAAATCTCAGAGGAGTTGCCATATAACCTATACCAATGAAGAAGTCCATGAAAGTCTGAAAAAAGGTTTTGATCGATCTCCAATGTTCAACGGAAGAATTCAAGGTCTAGGCCCCAGATATTGTCCATCTATAGAAGATAAAATAAATCGTTTTGCAGAAAGGAATAGGCATCAAATATTTGTTGAGCCTGAAGGCTGGGATACTATAGAAGTTTATGTGAATGGGTTTTCAACTTCATTACCCTTTGAGATTCAGTATGAGGCTTTAAAGAAAATCAAAGGTTTTGAAAATGCAGTTATGTTCAGGCCTGGTTATGCCATAGAATATGACTTCTTCCCACCTACACAACTAAACATGACCTTAGAGACAAAACTTATAGAAAATCTCTTTTTTGCAGGGCAAATTAATGGTACCACCGGTTATGAGGAAGCAGCTTGCCAAGGTTTGGTCGCTGGCATAAACGCATGGAGGAAAATCAATCGAGAGCCTGAATTTATTCTTAGCAGGTCTGAAGCTTATATTGGCGTACTAATAGACGACCTTATAAATAAGGGTACAGATGAACCCTATAGAATGTTCACGTCTAGAGCAGAATATAGAATACTGCTCAGACAAGACAATGCCGACATAAGACTTACAAGAAAAGGATATGAGATAGGTTTGGCCTCTAAAAAAAGGATGAAACTTGTAGAAGAGAAACAAAGAAACCTTTCTGATATTATGAAACTTCTTAAAGAAGAGAGTATTGCTCCTGAAGTAGTGAATGAAACACTACAATCTTTAAATTCTTCTCCACTTACTCAAAAAGTAAAATTGGCTCAAATTGTAAAAAGACCCCAAGTGCAATTGCTAGATCTAGAAAAAGGCAGTAGTCAATTAAAAGAGAAGTTATCCAATTATGAAGTAGAGGTTAAAGAACAGGCAGAGATTTTACTTAAATACGAAACATATATTGAAAAAGAACAAAAAATTGCAGTAAAATTAAATAAACTCGAAAACCTCAAAATAAATGAGTCTTTAAATTACAGTGAAATAAAGGCTATGTCTAATGAGGCTAGAGAAAAGCTTGAAAAAGTGAAACCAAAAACAATAGGCCAAGCATCTAGAATCAGTGGTGTGAGCCCTGCAGATATCTCAATTTTGATGGTCTATTTAGAAAGCAGAAATAATTAAACTGAAACTTGCCTAAAATCTAAATCAGTTATATGAAAACTAGGCTATTGATTTTGTATGCATCGTGCTTTCTGTTATTGAAATGCGCTAGCGTGCAACCTCCTCCTGGTGGTCCAAGGGATGAAACAGACCCTGAACTACTAAGTACCATTCCTATAGATGGTAGTAAAAACTTTAAGGGTAACTCTGTACAGTTTATATTTGATGAAGATGTTCAATTAGACAACATCTATAAACAGTTGCTCATTACTCCGATAACCGAAGACCTTAAGTACGAATCTAGAGTAAAAAGAAATAGGGTTATCTTAAATTTTGAAAGTGAATTTGCAGATAGTACTACTTATACTATCAACCTTAGAGATGCAGTAGTTGATGTTACTGAGAAAAATGTGGCTAAAAATGTAAAAATTGCTTTTAGTACGGGTAATTTCATTGACTCTATGAGTGTTTCTGGCAATGTAGCCGATTTATACTCTGGCTTACCACCTGAAGAAGCCATTGTAATGCTTTTTAGACCCGAAGATACTATTAATGTGCAAGAACCTTATTACTTGAGCAAAACAGACGAAGAAGGAAACTATATTATAGAAAACATAAAAGTAGCTGATTATCAAATATTTGCACTAGAAGAAAACGATGATAATTACAAGTATACAAAAGATGAAGAGGAAAAAATCGGCTTTTTAACGGATTTAATCCAATTAGATAGCATTATTAAAAATCTTAACTTTAAGGTTGCTTCTTATGATAATGTAGAGTTAGAGTACAGAAGAGCTACAAGCAGAAATCAATATGTAGAACTTAACTTTACCAAACCGCTCAAAGATATCTATTTAACATTTGAAGATAGCACATACCAAGACTCAATCTTTTATGCTATTGAAGAAGATGTGGTAAGGCTGTATTCAATAAAAAGTTTTGAAGAAGATACCGAAGAAGAAAATCAGCAAAACCAACAAAAAGATAAAAAGAAAAATAGAAGAAAAAGAAAGAAAAAGAAAACCGAAGAAGCCCAAGATATTGAAAATACTTTTTCCGAACCCGATTCTATTGTTGCCTATGTAAGGGCAATTGATTTTTTAGAAAATGAAGTATTAGATACGGCCAAGTTCATTTTTCAAAGAAAGCGTATAACTGAACCCGAAGATTTAACTTTAGAAGTTTCTCCAAAGCCAAATGAGAAAAAGATTGCTAAAGAGGTTTTTGATATAGAAATCGACTTTAGCAAACCTATAACTCAAGTAAATAAAAAAGGCCTCTATATACTTAATAAAAGAGACACAACACTTTATAGATTAGACACGCTTTACGCATTAGTAAATACAGATACCATTCAAATTACTGCCGACTCTACATTACTGATCAAGAATAACGCAGATAAAAATATTGAATGGCAAGATACTGTAAAGTTGGTTGTAGATGACCAATACATAATTGATTACCAGAAAGTTAGTTCAACTATTCAAAGACAATTACTAGTAGACAAAAGCACAAGTATTGTAAAAAAGGCTATAAAACTGAAAGATAAAAATAATGATAATTACAAATTTGCTTTGCAAGCTTTTGATTCTTCAGAATTAGAATTAGATACAGTTTATTACGATGAGGAAGTAACAGATACGCTTACCTTTAACCTAAAACTAGAAAGTAACCACTTACTTACAAAATTCATAATCGAGGATTACGAGTTTAACCTAAAGCAACAAGTTTACATAGACTCAACAGCTTTTATATCTGTAGAAGATGATTCTGTCGAAAATACGGTGATAATGTACGAAGCTAAGCTAGAAGAAGATTATGGTACACTAGGGGGAAGGGTTGCACTATCTGATACCGTTTCATACTTTTTACAAGTGCTCGACAACAAGTACAACATGGAGCAAGAGAAGTACAATGTTTCTTCTTTTGAGTTTAACTATGTAGAACCTGGAAGTAAGTATTTAAGGTTGCAAATAGATAATAACAAAAATGGCATTTGGGAGAAAGGATCTTTTAAACTAAGAATACCGGCAGAAGAGGTGTACTTCAGAAAAGAAGGTCCACTTGACTTGAGGCCTAATTGGGAAATTTTAGATATAAGCTTGTCTCCAGAAGACTTATCAACATATCAACAGAACAAACAGGAAAACTAATTAACAACATTATAATTTTGTTGATAAGCTGTTGACAATACTTGTTTTTTTATCAACATAATTCACAAAAAATTACACTTAAACAGTCATGTGATTTTTTTCATAAAAACTGTAAAGTTTTAAACATGAACTTACTGGATTATCAACATGGAAATCCGTGTTAAAAGTTATTCACATTATAGATTTACATTGTTGATAACTTACTTAAATCACTAATAATCAGATTTTTATAATTATATAAATATGTTGATAACTTTATGAAGAAGTAATATCTTAAAACATTAGAGAACTTATCAACATACTAACAACATAATAATAATAGTAAAGTAAGATTTTTAAATATTTTTAATTTTTTATTATTAATTAGTGATGTTGATAACTTGACATTGCCAATAAAAAAATAGGTCATTTTAAAACTTACTAAATTGACATGCCTATTTTTTTGATACTTTATACTTTACATTTTGGTTATACATAAAAATACTTAATACATAATTTTTCACCACGAATTTTTTGATCTTCTAATCCATGAAAAATTCCTATAGATATCCGATATTCTTCTTTGCATTTATATTCTTACAATTAAATGCTTTCTCTCAAGACAATACCTTAGAGTTGGCTAATGAGTACTACTCAAATAATGAATATGAAAAAGCCATAGAGCTGTATGAAAAACTTGTAAGAAGAAAAGATAACATCTCTAAAGTACATGATAATTACTTTGATGCCCTTCTTAGAGTGGAGGATTACAAAGAAGCTGAAAAGTACCTAAAGAAAATTCTTAAGGATGAGCCTTTAAATGCCAAATACAATGTAGACTACGGAGATATGCTGAAAAAAGAAGGCAAAAGAGATAAGGCCAAAGAATACTACGAAGAATACCTTAACAAAATAAAGAGAGATAATACTAGATTAAGATACGCAGCTATACATTTCATAAATCATAAAGAGTTTGAATTTGCCGAAGAGGCCTACTTGCACGGAAGAAAGAACAACAAATTTGAGTTCTATCAAGAATTGGCAGATTTATATGCGGTTTGGGGTAAAAAAGACAAAATGCTAGACGAGTACATGGCACTCTTATCTTATGACGACAGCCAGTTAGATTATGTTGAATCCATGATACAAGATAGGATTGCAGATGAAGAGGAATTTGAAAAACTAGAGCCCATGCTTGTGCAGGCAGTCCAAAAAAATCCAGACAAAACGGTTTTTAATGAAATACTTATCTGGTATTTTCTGCAAAAAAACTCTTTTTATAAAGCATTTATACAAGCCCGTGCTATAGATAAGAGGCAAAGGTTAGACGGATTTAAGATTATGGAAATAGGTAGGTTGGCATTAAATAATGACGCTTACAACGATGCCATAAAAATCTTTGAATATTTGGTAGACAGATACAATGACAAGCCAGTATATTCAATTTCGAGAAGAATGCTAATTATGGCAAAAGAGCAGCTGGTAAAAAATACATATCCTGTTGATATGGAAAAAATTAAATCGCTAGCAGTTGATTACAACCAAATAGTAAATGAACTTGGAGTAAATAGAAATACAGCAGACGCTATTAGAAGAATGGCTTTGCTACAAGCTTTCTATTTAAATAATAAAGATACTTCGATAACCATACTAGAAAACCTCATCCAAATAAGAGGAATGAAACAGTCGTTGATCTCAGAAGCAAAACTTGATTTGGGCGATATTTATTTGTTGAAGGGCGAACCTTGGGAAGCCTCTTTGTTATACTCACAAGTAGAAAAAGCAGAAAAAGATCAAAACCTAGGACATATTGCAAAACTCAAAAATGCGAAGCTCTCCTATTATAAAGGAGAATTTGAATTGGCAAGAGCTCACCTAGATGTACTAAAATTAGCTACCTCTAGAGAGATTGCCAATGATGCTATGGATTTATCTTTACTAATACAAGACAATCTCGATTTAGATACTACTGCATCAGTTATGGAAGAATTTGCAGCGATAGATTTATTGGTATTCCAGAGTAAATACCAAGAAGCCCTCAGCAGATACGACAATTTACTAAAGACCCATAAAGACCATAGCTTGGTAGATGAGGTACTTTGGGAAAGTGCAAATATTTATATTAAGTTAGGTGATTTTGAAAAAGGTGCAGACTTCTTAGAAGAATTACTCAAAAATCATAAAACAGATATTTTAGGAGACGATGCAAACTTTACTTTAGGAAAATTAAATGAAGAATATCTCAACAATCCAGATAAAGCCCTAGAAATCTATACAAATCAATTGAAAGATTATCCTGGTAGTATTTTTAATGTGGAGGCCAGAAAAAGACTGAGAAAGTTAAGAGGCGATAATCTGAATTGAGTTGAACTTAAACAAACCAACACTTGAGTTTAGGCTCCTGTTGTAAAACTACAACAACAATGTTTACTACATGAAGCCTATAAAAAAATCTCTAGCTTGGTTAAGAAATGATTTGCGCCTACATGACAATGAAATCTTAACACTTGCAACGGAAAAGTCACAGTTTGTGACAGTTTTGTACTGTTTAGATCTAGATTTATTCGGGCAGAATGATTTGGGATTAACTAAAACAGGATACTTTAGAACAAAATTTCTTTATGAAAGCCTATTAGATTTAAGGAAAAACCTCTCTAATATAGGAGGAGAGTTAGTGATTAAATACGGAAAACCCGAAAAAGTAATTCCTCTGCTTTGCAAAGAATACGGTTTTTCTCACATTTTTACTAGCAAGGAAATTACCTCAGAAGAAATAGATACGGAAAAAAAAGTTGAAGCAGAATTATGGAAGCAGCAAATTGAGATAAATTATGTTTGGCAACAAACGCTTATCCATCTAGAAGATATTCCCTTCTCAATAAATAACCTTCCAGATATTTTTACCCAATTCAGGAAAAAGGTAGAAAAATATACGTCTGTTCGGCCTGCATTATCGCCCATAAAATCTATAAAAAGTATTTCGATTTTATCTGATAGCCTACCCAGTTATGAAGAACTCGGGTTAGAGGTTTTACCTGAGGATAGCAGGCGTGCCATCGATTTTAAGGGTGGCGAAACTGAAGCACTAAAAAGATTGAATCACTATTTTTGGCAAGGGCAACATTTATCTACTTATAAAGAAACAAGAAATGGATTGATAGGCGAAGATTATTCTTCAAAATTTTCTCCTTGGTTGGCAAATGGCTGTCTGTCGCCTAGGTATGTTTACCAAGAGGTAAAAAACTATGAGAAGGAAATAAAGAAGAACTCCTCTACATATTGGCTGGTTTTCGAATTACTTTGGAGAGACTATTTTAAATATGTTGCTAAGAAATACGGAAATAAACTTTTTATAAAAGGAGGTATAAAAAGAGATTTTTCTCATGAATATGCATACAGGCCAGAAATTTTTAGTAAATGGATAGAAGGAAGAACAGGCGTGCCTTTTATAGATGCCAATATGTTAGAATTAAAAACCACTGGTTTTATGTCTAACAGAGGTAGGCAAAATGTAGCCAGCTTTTTAGTCAAAGATTTAAAGCAGCCTTGGATATACGGCGCATCTTATTTTGAAACAGCTTTGATAGATTACGATGTTTGTAGTAATTGGGGTAATTGGAACTACGTAGCAGGAGTAGGCAACGACCCAAGAGAAAACAGGTATTTTAATATAGTAAGCCAGGCAAAAAGATACGACAAACAAGCAGATTATATAAAACACTGGTTGCCAGAATTAGAAAACGTTCCTAGCCAACAGGCACATACCGTTTGGAACCTTTCTTACAAAGAGCAAGAGCAACACAATTTAAAATTGGGTGGACATTACCCACACCCTGTTGTAGATGTGGGTAAATGGGAAAAAAACGCTAGATAATAATCATCTAATGGTTACACTGTTCTACCTGTGTAACCATTAATGCCTCCTTTTAAATTATAAATTTTTTCAAATCCCATTTTGGCCATTCTCCTACAAGCTTTGGCTGATCTTCCTCCTCTTTGGCAATAAACAAAGTAGGTTTTCTCCTTATCAAACTTAGAGAGCTTATTATTAAAGTTCGGGTTAAGTATATCTATATTCATTGCATGAGGAATTTTTTCATCATCAAACTCATTTCTACTCCTTACATCTATAATCATAGATTTAGAGGTTTCTCTGATTTGTTTCTGAAACTCCTCTGCATCTAAAGTGGTGTATTTTTTCTCTCCACCAAATAAATTTTTTAAAAAATCTAGCATATCGTACCGTTTATATTAAAATGTAAAAATAGTCAGTAGTTATTACATTTTGCAATTGCCTTGAATTCAAATGGATTTAGAATTACATTTGAAGGATTTTTAAAGGCAAAGCGATGAAAAAAAAGATATTAATTTTTGCGCAAGCTGTTTTCTTTTACTTGATTTTTATTCTTGTAGGCTATACCATAACCGGTAGGATAGAAAGGCAACATGAGGTTTTACCAGAGTATGCCAATATTAAAATCAACAATAGAAATTTAGGGATAGCAGAAATGGCAAAAGAATATGAGCCAATGATCCTATCTGATCAGACCACTCCCGAGCCAATCAATTTGCAGTATGAAATTTCAGAAAATGATAGCGATTTTATAATTACATACCATGCAGAATGGGAAGATGAAAAGCATCCTAATCTTGCACAAGACATTGCTTGGCGAATATTCAGATTTGCCTACTTTGGGTTTACCACCAAGGATAGTGAGTACATCCAAATTAATGTAAACAAGCAATCGGGCAAATTGGTAAAGGCTGTGTTTGATAGCCCTGTAGATGGTGGTTTTAGCATATGGGCGCATGATCGTAGAACAACCAAGAAATTAGAGCATCTAAGTGGTGATACCTATCGTTTGTTTCAAGAGGAAATGGAAAATGCCAAAACTGTAAAATTAGAAAATAATAAACTTATTCTTGAGGTTGGCAATTGGAACCATCTTTTTAACATACCCAATGAAAATAAGAAAAGTCCTGCTATTTCTTTTGGTATAGAGTATTTAACCAATGAAGATTATAAGTGGTACAAATATGCAAGACGCCATCACGGAGAGGTATTCACTCCTAAGAGTCCTGCAAATACTCCAATCATATTTTTTGTTAGCATCATTTTTATTACTTACCTAGTGATTATTCTGAAAGATTATGCTTTTGCCGGAAAAGCAGAAGAAGTAGAAAAAACAAAAAATGCCTAAGCCCTTTTATAGATAAAAAATTTCGAATCTTTTAAGGTATTTTCACTATTGCCCAGTTCAAAAATATATTCTTTTTGGCTGGCTACTAAGGTTATAGGATTATCGGCCCTATTTTCTTTAGGGTTACAATGGTAGCCAAGTATCTTATAATCTTTGCTGTAGGGGATCAAATCTTTATAAAATGCATGCACTCCATCGTAATGGAAACATAAGTCATGAAAAATAGTAGGCTTATTCACCTTATGTTTTTTTAACCACTCAAAAATAGTATCAGCATTTCCTATATCTCCTGAATAAACGATGGCTTGATCAGATTCAAAAAATGCGTAGCCAAAAGAAGTCATTCCATCTACATGCTCTCCTGAAGTATCTATGCATTGAATGTTTTTACATTTAGATAAGGGAGAAAATTCTACGTATTTTTCAGGAAAAACAGTAGTAGCTTTTAAAAAGCTGTACAACTCATCTTTAAACTTTTCATTAGGAAATAAAATTTCTACCTTTCCCAAGTTCAATTTAAAATAATAATAAAGTATTAGTGATGAAAGACCACCAACGTGATCATCGTGTAAATGGGTAATCAATATTTTATCTAATTGCTTGATCAATTCTGTTTTTATCAATTTAGGAAATATCGAAAAACCACAGTCTATCAAGATATTTTCACCGCCTACTTGAACGATTGCCGATGAGTTACCAAGTTCTACATCAAAGGCTCCACCTGTACCTAAAAACTTAATATCCATTTTTATAAAATTGATTTATGAGCCTACAGTGCCAAATAGATACCATTTTTTCCTTTATGTAGTAAACAAAAAGAATTTGGTAACTTTATTTCCTCTTACAGTGCAAACACTGTTAGGTTTAACAACTACACATTCACAAATATCAAAAAATGAAAACCACACCAATTATCATCTATTTGTTATTTCTCACATTTACTGCATTTGCGCAAGTAAAATTTACGCCATACCAAGAGAGGTTAAAATCTGGAGAGCAAAGAACCCAACTAGAAGAAGCCTCCATCATTTCAGAACTAGAGTTTAAAAATATTGGACCTACCGTAATGAGCGGTAGGGTAGTAGATTTAGACGTGAACCCTCAGGATCCTAGCCATTTTTATGTTGCGTATGCTTCAGGGGGCCTATGGAAAACAACAAGTAATGGAACAGCTTTTTCGCCCATGTTTCAGCACGAAACTACTATGACTATTGGAGATATTGCTGTAGATTGGGAAAATAATGAAACCATTTGGGTAGGAACTGGAGAAAACAATTCTAGTAGATCTTCTTATGCAGGAAGTGGTATCTATAAAAGTACAGATAAGGGAAAAACTTGGCAATATTTAGGGCTAGCAGAAACGCATCATATTGGCAGAATCATACTACATCCCTCTGACCCAAATACTGTTTGGGTGGCAGCACTCGGTCATTTATATTCTCCCAATAAAGAAAGAGGTATTTACAAAACTAGTAATGGGGGTAAAAACTGGAAAAAAGTGCACTATGTAAATGAAGATGCGGGTTTTGTCGATTTAATTATCCACCCTAAAAATCCTGATGTTTTGTATGCCGCATCTTGGGAAAGGGAGCGGAGCGCTTGGGATTTTAAAGGCGCGGGCAATGGCTCAAATATTTATAAAAGTACCGATGGCGGAGAAAATTGGGAAAAATTAAATACAAAGGGAAGTGGATTTCCAGATAATGAAGGGGTGGGAAGAATAGGTTTAGACATTTCTCAATCTGATCCTAATATTGTTTATGCAGTACTAGACAACCAAAACAGAAGACCAAAAACCGATGAAGAAACTCTAGTTGTGAATAAATCGATGCTAGAAAAAATCTCTAAGGAAGATTTTTTGCAATTGTCTGATCAAGAGATCAATGCTTACTTAGATAAATACAATTTTCCTAGGCAATACAATGCTGCAGATATTAAAAGTGCAGTTGAAACAGGAGAGATAAAACCAAATGCCTTGGTAGAATATTTAGCTGATGCAAATGCCGATTTGTTTGATACTCCCGTGATTGGTTTAGAAATTTATCGGTCTAAAGATGCTGGAAACACTTGGGAGAAAATGAATGAGCAGTACATTGATGGAGTGTACTACTCATACGGCTATTATTTTGGGCAAGTGAGGGTTTCTCCTAAAAACCCGAATGAGCTTTACACTTTTGGCGTGCCGGTAATAAAATCAGAAGACTCTGGTAAAACTTGGAAATCTATAAACGGTGGCAATGTGCATGTAGATCACCATGCTTTATGGGTAAATCCCAATAGAGAAGGACATTTGATTTTAGGAAACGACGGTGGGGTGAACATATCTTATGATGACGGTGAGACTTGGTTTAAATGTAATTCTTTACCTGTAGGGCAATTTTATGCTATAAATGTAGACATGGCCAAGCCTTATAATGTTTATGGTGGTCTTCAAGACAACGGTGTTTGGTATGGCGCATACAATACAGAAATAAATGACGACTGGCAAATGGAAGGTGCCTATCCCTACAAAGAATTACTCGGTGGAGACGGAATGCAGGTGCAAATAGATACTAGAGACAATAATACCATTTATACAGGCTTTCAGTTTGGGTATTACTTTAGGGTCGACAAAACAACAGGAAGAAGAAAATTGATCCAGCCAAAACATGAATTGGGCGAAAGGCCTCTTCGCTTTAATTGGCAAACGCCCATTCATTTATCAATTCATAATCAAGATATACTTTACTTGGGTTCCAATAAATTCCATCGCTCTCTAAATAGAGGAGATGATTTTGTAGCTCTGTCTGGAGATTTGACAAAGGGTGGCAAAAAAGGGAATGTTCCTTATGGCACACTGACCGATATTAACGAATCTCCTTTAAAATTTGGGCTCATTTACGCAGGTACTGATGACGGGCTCATTCATATCTCTAAAGATGGAGGCTACAATTGGGAAAAAATTAGCCAAGGTCTACCTCCAGATATGTGGGTAAGTAGAGTTACCGCCTCTGCCTTTAAAGAGTCTAGGGTTTACGCTAGCCTTAATGGTTATCGTTTCGATAATTTTGAGCCTATGGTTTATGCTTCAGAAGATTATGGAAAAACTTGGAAGGCTATCGGTAAAAATTTGCCCAATGAACCTGTGAACGTAATTATTGAAGATACTGAAAATGAAAATATTTTGTACGTAGGAACAGACCATGGCTTATACATTTCATTAAACCAAGGAGAAAGTTTTATGAGTGTAGGCGAAAGTTTACCCGATGTAGCTGTGCACGACTTGGTAATCCAACCACGTGAGAAACATTTGATTGTGGGTACGCATGGTAGGTCTTTGTACTTGGCAGATATTGAACGCCTTCAAAAACTAACCCCTCAAATACTCGAAAAAGATTTACATGTATTTGAAATAGAAAATGTTAAGTTCAATAACAATTGGGGAAATTCAGGCAGCTATACTTGGAGTGACTTTAATGAAGCAGCCTTAGATGTATTTTTCTTTTCAGTATCGGGTGAATTAAATATGAGTATTAAGAATGAAAAGGATATTGAAGTTTATGAACATAAAAAAAGTGTTGGAAAAGGACTACAAAAATATACGTACAACTTGACTTTAGCGCAAGATAAGGTAGAGGCTTATAAAAAAAGCCTTTCTGACAAAAACGATACTTTTAAGAAAAAAGACAATGGCGAATATTATTTGCAACCAGGGGATTATACCGTACAGCTAAAAATTAACGGTAGCGATACCGTCGAAACTTCATTTAAAATAATCCCACCTAAAGATAAACCCGAAAGAAAAGCTGTATCTAGAACTCCGTAATTAGTAAATGCCTGCATAAGCAGGCGTTTTTTTATTAAAAAGTACCTGTTTTAATAAAATCTTTAATGAACTTATTAATTTTAGAACCTTTCCGTTGTATTCATACATTAAGGCCAAATTTTTTAAAGAACATCCATTTTTAACTAACTCAATTTTTTAAGCTATCGGCACAAAATCATGGAATTTGCCAAGAAATTATCTACAAAAGAAAAAGCCCTGAGAATCAATTTAGATTCTAGAATTTATGGGTCATTTGCTGAAATAGGCGCGGGTCAAGATGTAGCAGCTAATTTTTTTAAAGCAGGTGGGGCTTCAGGTACCGTTGCCAAAACAATGTCGGCTTACGATATGTCTTTTAGCGATGCCATTTATGGCCCTGAGAAAACAAAAAGATATGTTTGTGAGCCTCGGCTCATAAAAATGCTTGATAAGGAATATAGATTGTGTGTAAAAAGATTGCAGCATAGAGCCACCGATTCTTGTTTTTTTGCATTTGCTGATACTGTTGAGGCGCTCAATTACAAAAGAACCAATGAGGGTAGAGGCTGGGTCGGGCTTCGTTTTCAGCTGCATCCAGGTCAGCCGCCCAACGAGTGTGTCATACACATCAGAATGAAAGACAACGACCCAATATTACAGCAACAAGCCGTAGGTATTGTAGGGGTTAATTTAATGTATGCTTGCTTTTTTTTACATGAAAACCCTGAAGAACTGCTCAACTCTTTATTAGATGAAGTGACCTACAACAGAATGGAAATCGATTTTTTTAGGCTGTCAGGCCCTGATTTCCAAGAAGTCGATAATAGGATTTTCAGCTTAAAACTTGTAAAAAACGGATTAACCCGAGCTACCATGTTTGGGCCAGACGGTGAAGTGCTTCAGCCAGCAGACGTATTGTACAAAAAAAATGTACTGATACTAAGGGGCAGGTTTAGACCAGTTACTAAGGTAAACTTAGATATGTTAGAGAAAGGCTACGAGCAATTTGCCAAAGAACCTGATGTAGATCCAGATAATATTATTGTATTGTCTGAACTCACCTTATCTGATTTAACTGATTCTAGCAAGGGCGACATTGACGAAAAGGATTTTATGGACAGAGTGAATATTTTATGCTCACTCGGCCAAAATGTAATGATTTCTGATTACCCAGAATACTACAGGCTTATTGCCTACCTTTCTAAGTTTACAAGAAACAAAAAAATGGGAATGATTCTCGGTGTTTATAACATCGAGAAAATTTTCATGGAAAAATACTATCAAAACCTTAAAGGTGGAATTTTAGAATCTTTCGGTATTTTATTTGGAAGAAATATAAAACTACTTGTATATCCTTCTTATAAAAAAGGTACAGACGAAATTATACATAGTGAGGATATTTATTTACCCGAGCATTTGGTAAACCTTTTTATGTATTTAGTAGCCAATAATAAGATAGAAAATATTATGGGCTGCAATAAAGAGAACCTACACATCATTTCTGATAATGTATTGAAGTCCATTAAAGAAGGTGCAAACTCATGGGAAAAAATGGTTCCGGATATAGTGGCCAATCAAATTAAAACCAATTGCTTGTTTGACTACCCTTGCAAAGTTTAAAAGTTGGGTAAGTTTGAAAATTTAATAATAAAACTAGCAGTTTGTTTTTTGATAATCGGATAACCCTCTAATGAACAGTATTGACAGATAGGCCTTTTTGATTAAGTGCATAAAAAAGGCAGCATCCATTATAATCATCAATCGTTCAAATATTTTTCTAAAAAAAAAGCAGATAAAAATAGGGGGCGATTTAAATCTCTACAGCTTAAAAATAATAAAAGCCGTATCAGTAACACGGCTCTTATTTGGTCAAATTATTAAAGCTATCGAACATCAAGTGCAAGGATTAGCTCCCTGCAAGCTGTATATAATACGCCATTAATTTTGAATTATTATTATTTATCGAAAAAAAATATATATTAATCGATTTTTTTATGTCATTCATCTTTTGGTTCTTCCTCTACGTTCTCTTCTTTATCCTCTTCATCTTCTAAACCTTCTTCTTCATCGGCCTCAAGTTTAAAACTTTCAGGTAGGGTAGTGGCGGTCATGCCTTCTCCTTTTAGGCCCGAAAGCATTTCAATCAAATCGGGTTGGGGATGGCAATCGCTCAAATCTGATCTAACACTCACATGAGAAAAAATACCAGGTGTTCCTCTCAAGGCTCTATCAGAAACATCCCACATATCGGCTTGGTAGGTAAGAGGTACTTGGTACAAATTGCAAAAGTATACCAGCAATTTACGTAGCGACTCTATTTGCTCGGCGGTATATTTATGGAAAAATCTTTTTCCTCTAAATTTATCTACGTATTCAATTACTTGATCTTCGGCAATTGTAGTTCGGTATGCAGTATAAAATTTCCCATTCTCCCAACTAAGCGCTCCGGCATTGCACAGCATAATTGCTATTGAATGTTTTTCTAGGTATCTCGTATGAAACCTATCCTTGTATTTATTAGATATGCTGTTGCTATCAACATGCGTATTTAAATGCATGGCCCAATATTTAGAAGGAAATACACTGTAGATTTGTCCATCCGAAAAGGACGTTCCTTTGGTATAGGGTTTTCCAGCTATGCAAATGCATGCGCCTATCCTAGGTCCCTTGTTTCTCCAACTTTCAATAACATCGGTAGGATTAGGATGCGATACAGAGTGATGTATGTAGATCTGTTTTTTTTTCTGAATGTCCTGAAAGTAATCGGTTTTAGGATCTAATTGATCTAATACTATTTTGCTTAAATCGAGGGGAGATTTCATTGGTAGCTATACCTTTTGTGGTTCAGGAATTAAAAAATGATAAAAAATAAGCTTTGAACGCTTTCAGAATGTTCGCTACTATTTTATGAATAAAATTTAATTTAACGAAGAATATTCCTTAAAATATGTCTATTTCTTTAATTTACTTTTACTAAATACATAAAAAGTAAAAAATATTTCCGTAAATCAATGTTGTTTGAGTTTTCCTCTTAAACTGCGAGTTTTAACTTTGTATTTAATTAAGAGACCAACAGATGTTTTTACACTAAGCTATACTACTGTGTAATCTGTGTGTTGAGAAATATTTTGCGAGAAAAATAAGCACAAATAGATGGAAAAAATAATAGTAAGGTTTGCGCCGAGTCCAACAGGGCCATTGCATATTGGTGGAGTAAGAACAGCACTTTTTAACTACCTTTTTGCGAAGAAAAATAACGGAAAGTTTATTCTCAGGATTGAGGACACCGATCAGAAGCGATACGTAAAAGGTGCTGAGGATTACATAAAAGAATCTTTGGAATGGTGTGGAATTATCCCGGACGAAAGCCCATGGAAACCGGGAGAAATAGGTCCTTATAGACAATCTGAAAGAAATGATATCTATGCTGAATACGCAGAAAAGCTAGTAAAAGAAGGTAAAGCATACTATGCCTTTGATACTCCCGAAGAGTTGGGCGAGCTAAGAGAAGTATTTGAGAAAGAAAAAGGGGAAAGCTTTTTTTACAATGCGGTTATGAGAAATAGACTTAAGAACTCTTTAACGCTCAGCCCTGCAGAAGTAGAAGAAAAAATAAATAATGGAGAACCCTATGTCATCAGATTGAAAGTTCCTATAAAAAAGGAAATTAGACTAAAAGATATGATCAGGGGCTGGGTCGTAGTACACTCCCATACCATAGATGATAAGATTTTGCTCAAAGCAGATGGCATGCCTACATATCATTTGGCCAATATAGTAGACGATCATTTAATGGGTATTACCCATGTAATTAGAGGAGAGGAGTGGTTACCATCTGCACCCTTGCATGTATTGCTTTATGAGTTTTTGGGATGGAAAGAGACCATGCCACAATTTGCCCATTTGCCATTGCTATTAAAACCAAATGGCAAAGGAAAGCTAAGTAAAAGAGACGGGGATCGTTTGGGTTTTTCTGTTTTTCCTTTGCTATGGAAAGATCCAGAAAATGGCCAAGTATCTAGTGGTTACAGAGAAGATGGTTTTTTACCTGAAGCTTTTGTTAATTTCTTGGCTTTGCTAGGTTGGAGTCCTGGTAATGACCAAGAACTTTTTAACAAAGATCAATTAATCGAAGCATTCGATATCTCAAGGATTAGTAAATCTGGCGCTAAATTCGATTTTGACAAGGCAAAGTGGTTTAACCAGCAATACCTCAAAAATTTATCGATAGAAAAACTTACTGATGAATATATAAAAATTCTTGAAAAGAACGGGATAGATTGTGATGAGAAAAAAGCAGCAAAGATTGCTTCCTTGATGCAAGAACGTGTTGTTTTCCCAAGTGAGATATATACAAGTGCTAAATACTTTTTTGAGCCACCTCAAGAATATGACACCAAAGTAGCCAAGAAAAAGTGGAATACTGAAGTAGCTGAAATCTTTAGGCACTATGCTAATGAATTAGATGCTTTACCAGATTTAACTGCAGAGAATGCAAAAGCGACACTTTTAGAAATATTAGATGAGCGAGGAGTAAAAATAGGCAAAGTTATGCAGGCACTTAGACTTTCTGTTACAGGTGCAGGTGGAGGGCCAGATCTTATGCCTATACTTGAGGTTTTAGGAAAAAAAGAGGTAGTTAATCGTATAAAAACTGCAGTAGATAAATTGTCTATCTATGCTTAATTAGAAAATTCTTAAGTGAGAAGATAAAATAAATATGAATGATCTCTTACCAGGATTGCTAGTTCTATAAATCTACTTCTTAAAACAATGCTAGATAAGACCCATAAAATTTTATGGGTTTTTTAGTGCTCTACATTTAAGTTTAATAACTTAATGAAAATTTTAGTTGAGTCTGAGTTTTAAATTTAACTGTTGCCTTTTGTGAGATTTACTATTAGGTTCTATATACTTTTTGTGTCCCTGTTTTTTTTATCGCAATGTAGTTTGGTACCATCAACCGAAATATCCATTATAGATGGAAAGTGGGCAATAAATGGAGAACTTATAAACAAGGGCTCAAAGGCTGAGGGCTTATTGCTTAATGTAAGAATGGTAAATGCAACATTTGAAGATATAGTTAACCCTGATTTTAATCCCAAGGAAAATTATGAAAAGTTCAAAAATAAGATAGCAGATTATAAGGCTTCAGGAGTTAATGCATTCGCATTGAATTTACAAGGCGGTATGCCCGGCTACGAAGGTGCCATAAACTCAGCCTTTAAACCTAATGGAAAACTAAAATATGAATATTTGCACCGTTTAGCCGATATCATTAGAGTGTGTGACGTACAAGGTATAGTAGTGATACTGGGATGTTTTTATCAAAGGCAGGATCAAGTTTTAAGGGACAATACTGCTGTTTTTCAAGCTCTTAGAAATACAGTGATTTGGTTAAAAGAACAACAGTTTGGAAATGTTTTGTTAGAAATTGCCAATGAATATGCTCATATGGGTTACAATCACGAGGTAATCAGAAATGAGGACACATTAATTGAGATGATTGAGTTGGCGAAATCTATTTATCCAGAACTGTTGGTGTCAGTAAGTGGAATGGGAAATGGTTCAATATCACCAAGAATAGCAGATTCTAGCGACTTTATTCTTATTCATTTAAACAATACTCCATTGGGGAAATACAAATCTGTTTTTGAAGAGTTGATGTATTACCACAAACCAATTGTTTGCAATGAAGATGATAAAATAGGGGAAGAAGGTGTACAAGCCCTTAACCTTGCCATTGAAAATAATTGCTCTTGGGGATACATGAATAAAGAGGTAAATCAGTTTGTGCCTATAGAATTTTTAGGAGCTGAAGATGATACCTTAGTATATACAAAGATGAAGCAGCTCACTTTACCTATAGAAAAGTAAAAAAGAAAGCGCTTCATAAAAAAGCGCTTTCTTTTTTAAATCTTTACAAACCTTTTTGCCGCCTTACCTTTATCTGTATTTATAATTACCGTATATACACCTTTAGGAATATCTGAAATATCAATGACGTGATTTTTTTCAAATTTGAAAAGAGTTTCTTTTACCTTAACTCCAGAGATGTTAAAGATTTCTGCAAAAGCACTTGATAAAGTTGATGGCAGTTCGATATTCAGCTTATTATGAGCGGGGTTAGGAAATAGAGCAATTTCATTTGAAAGAACGTTGTCTTCAAAAGCAGTAATAACAAAAGAAACTTCATCAGAAAAACCTTCGCAACTAAATTCATTTTCGACTGAAGCTTTATAAAGGCCTGACTCACTTGCTTGCAAAATACTATCGTAGGCATTTTCAATTAGTTGCCCATTAAAGTACCAGCGGTAAAATTTATGGTCAGTGGCATTGCTCACAGCTACCATGGTAGTGCTATCTAACATATTAACTGTAACTTCTGGGGTTGGTACTGATACTATATCTATGCTATTAGATTTAGCCGAACAACCACTACTATCGGTTATTATCAAATTGTATCTACCAGTATCAAAAGCCACATATTTTTCTGTATTGGCAAGTAACAATTCTTGGCCATCTTTTCTCCAGCTGTATTTTCTCTTATCTACTTGATCGGCCATTAATTCAATATAGATGTTTTTTCCTTCGCATACTGTTGTATCGTATTCGGTTTTTATTTCTACATTAGGAGAAGATGCACAGGTAATGAATATGTTGATGTCTTTTTGCTTAATTTCTAGATTATGTACTTGATTGCTATATACTCTTGCTGTATAAGTACCCGCATCATTTAAACTTAATGATGGCATATTCATAGTCCCAAGAGTTGTTGTATCTATCACTACTCCATCTTTTTCCCAAACATAAAAGTTACTGGTACCACCAATGCTTAAATCAATATCAATGCTACTGTTGGTAGAGGCAAATACATCCTCACTTGTAGGTAAGTTCTTCTGCGGTGCATAATACAATTGGTAATTATTACCTGCCAAATCTAATGGTTCTATATCTTCAAAAGTGAGATAGTTATTGTAAATGAATAGTTTTTCTAATGCAGGCAAGCTATCAAAATTGATAGGTAGCTCAGTGAGTGAATTATTGCTTAAATCAAGCAGCTTTAAGCTTGTAAGTAAGCCAATATCAGAATAAATGTTTTTTATGTTATTTTCTGCTAGGTTAAGTTCTTGTAAGCTTACCAAGCCAGAAACATTTTCAATAAAACCATTTAAGTTGTTGTTACTGGCATCAAGAATTTTGAGATTCTGAAGTTGCCCCAAAGACTCTGGTAAAATTTTCAATTCATTCTCTTGAACAAATAAAAACTCTAGCTGAGTAAGATTACCGATGCTTGATGGTAATGAAGTAAAATTATTTCTGGCAAGCCATAGCGTAATCAAGTTTTCTAGATTGCCGATTTCTTCAGGTACATCACCTGTTAAGTTATTTTGATCTAAGTCTAAATATGTGAGGTTGGTAAGGTTTCCAATTTCCTTAGGTATTTCTCCTTCTAGATTGTTATTGAAAAAATCTATTTTAGTAAGAGCGGTTAAGTTACCAATTTGCTCACTCAAAGAACCTGTTAAATTGGCATTACTAAAATTTAGCTCAATCACTCTATTATTTTCTTCAATAACTCCAGGCCAATTGGCTGCCGGATCATTTAAATCAAAGTTGGGCTTATCATTAAATAAATCTTGCATTACACCCACTAGAGATAAAGAATCTTGTTCATTAAGTACATTGATTATTTTTAGGTAAAAGTTTTTGCTGTATAAAGTTAAGTCTGTAATGACCGTACTTTTGATTTCACATTGGTAGATGCCCTCGTTAAGCTTACTAGGTGTATTAAAAAGTAAGCTTGAAGAAGTAGCGCCTTCCAATAATTCTCCTGATTTGTACCATTGGTATGTTTCATTGCTTGTATTTTCTTCAATAGCAATGGTATATCCATTATTGCTAAATGCTATTAATGTATCTGTTTCATTTGTAATGTTTTGAGGTAAATAACTGAAGTTGGCAATGTTTCTAGAGAAAGGCTCAAGGTATTGAAAGGTGAGTCGGTTGTTACTTAGATGTAAAGTATCTAGCGCATCTAACAAAAGAATAGATGCTATAGAAATACTATCAAGCCCTAAAGAACTAATATCAATACCGGTAATTCTTCCACCTCTAACTGAAATGCCTTCCCAAGTCTTTACTAAATTGTTTTCGTTAAAACTTGGAGCAGGATTTAAACCCTGATATAGAGATAAGGCTGCCGTTGAATCTTGAGAAAGAAGAGGAATTTCTTTAACGCTAATAACAAAATTCTGTATTAAGCTACCACCATTGTTATCTCTGGACTCTATGCTAACGTGATAGGAGCTATTGTCTACGAAAAAGAGTGTTTTGTTAACCTCAAGCCTATTGCCATTAATTCTAAATGCAGAAGAATCGGTGGTTAAGTTGTTATTGATGAATGAGTAAGTATGGGTATCTCCAACATCTATATCTGTACTACTTAATGTACCGACCAATGTACCAATGCTTGCATTCTCGGTAAAAGACAAATTACTAAGCGTAATGGAAGTAGGCGCATTATTGTCAATGGCTACATTTCCTATCAGTCTGTCATGAAATCTGTAGTTTGTCGTATTTCCACTTCCGTTGTAAGCAATTACAGCGAAGGTATAATTACTGTTTAAAATAAGGTTTTCAGCTAGAAATGTTGTGTTGTTAGATTGCTGTAAGACAATCCATCCATCTAAGTTTTCTCCTTCAAAATAGCTCGTACCATCAGAAATGTTAGGGTTGTTTGTATTCTGATCTGTATATAAAACCAAATAGCCATCAGCGCTACTATTTGCTGGATCGAAAGTTCCCTCTACCGTACTAGAGTTTAATGCATTTAATTGTAAGTTTTGTGCTTGTGAGCTTGGTTGTGCTTCAGGTGTGGTTATTTCATGGGTTAGCGGAGCGCTTTGTAGATAATTTATGTTATTTCCGTCACCATTAAACGCATATATATCATAATAATAAGTGGTGAGCGGCTGCAAGCTTGTCTGCACAAAAGATACCTCCGAGCCTGAAAAGCTAATCAATTGATTTCCCAAAATTTCACCTACTTGGTAGGTACTGCCATCATTAGGTAAAGTAGCTGTGAGCTCTCTTCTCACAACCAAATAGCCATCACAATCCTGTACGCTTGGTAAAAACGAAAAGGTAATGGTATCTTCTTGTATTTCCGTAAGGATAAGTCCGTTTGGTGGATTGATAGGTTCGGCAGCAAATGTTTCAAAGTGAAGTATATTAGTTGCAGTATCGGTTTG
>Ga0207419_1000662_pt1 | contig 29533 bp, 28 predicted proteins | sample ElkSloMetagenome_4_FD_184723 | JGI IMG/M metagenome (GOLD analysis project Ga0207419, IMG submission 184723) | Hot spring microbial communities from Elkhorn Slough, Monterey Bay, USA - MD2A (version 2) | ecosystem: Environmental > Aquatic > Marine > Intertidal zone > Estuary: Microbial mat ... | reverse complement strand
CTTACCGGTGTATGTCACACCCTGATTTTGCCACTGCTGGCGATGCTGGTGGCCGCTTTGGTGGCCGAACTGTGGTTGGGCTGGTCCGAGGCATGGGTGGCCTTCGCGGCGAGCCTGGGATTGTCGGGCGGGTTCGGCTGGGCGAGACTGCACGGTGCCGGGAACCCCCGGCAACCGGTGCTGTTACGGTGTCCATCGAAACCGGTCAATTAGATCGGTACGTTTTCCTCCTGGGCGCGGTATAATCGTTGGATTTTACCCATGAGCCATCCCTGTTTTTCTCCCCGGCTTGTTCCGGTTCAGGGGCGCCGGATATCATCGAGTCCCCGGCAGCACGACATACCATGATGGATAACATTCGAAATTTTTCGATCATTGCCCACATTGATCACGGCAAATCCACCCTGGCCGATCGCTTTATCCAGGTCTGTGGCGGTTTGACCGACCGGGAGATGGCCGAACAGGTGCTGGATTCCATGGATCTGGAACGCGAACGGGGTATCACTATCAAGGCCCAGAGCGTTTCCCTGGAATACACCGCCCGCGACGGAAAAACCTACCAGTTGAATTTCATCGACACCCCCGGCCATGTGGATTTCTCCTACGAGGTATCCCGCTCCCTGGCCGCCTGCGAGGGTGCGTTGCTGGTGGTGGATGCTGCCCAGGGGGTCGAGGCCCAGAGCGTGGCCAACTGCTACACCGCCATCGATCAGGGATTGGAGGTGTTGCCGGTGTTGAACAAGATCGACCTTCCCTCCGCCGAGCCCGAACGGGTGGCTGGGGATATCGAGGAGATCATCGGTCTGGAGGCGCGTAATGCCATCCGGGTCAGCGCCAAGACCGGTGAGGGGGTAGAGGATCTGCTGGAGGAACTGGTGGTGCGGATCCCGTCCCCCAAGGGCAACCCCGATGGATCGCTGAAGGCGTTGATCATCGATTCCTGGTTCGACAACTACGTGGGGGTGATCTCCCTGGTGCGGGTGGTGGACGGGGTGATCAAGCCCAAGCAGCGCATTCGCATGATGTCCATCGGGCGTAACTTCCAGGTGGAGCGGGTGGGGATCTTTACCCCCAAACGTTGTGATCAGGAGAACCTGGAAACCGGCGATGTGGGCTTTGTGATCGCCGGTATCAAGGATATCGATGGTGCGCCGGTGGGCGATACCATCACCGATGCCGATCGCCCCGCCGATAAGCCCCTGCCAGGCTTTCAACGGGTGCAACCCCGGGTTTTCGCGGGGCTGTTTCCGGTGAGTGCCGACGACTACGAGGATCTGCGTGAGGCCCTGCAAAAGCTCAGGCTCAACGATTCCTCGTTGTTCTTTGAGCCGGAGACTTCCCAGGCTCTGGGTTTCGGTTTCCGTTGTGGTTTTCTCGGCATGCTCCACATGGAGATCGTCCAGGAACGACTGGAGCGGGAATACGACCTGGAACTCATTACCACCGCTCCCACTGTGATCTACGAGGTGCTCACCACCGACGGTGAGACCATCTGCATCGATAATCCCGACAAGCTACCGCCGGTCAACAAGATCGCCGAGATTCGAGAACCCATCATTCTAGCCAATATCCTGGTCTTGCAGGAGCATCTAGGAGCGGTGATCGGGCTCTGCATCGAGAAACGCGGCGTTCAGCGGAACATGCTCTACGTGGGCAATCAGGTGTCGCTGAGCTTCGAGTTACCGCTAAGCGAAGTGGTGCTGGATTTCTTTGATCGGCTGAAGTCCATGAGCCGGGGCTTTGCCTCCTTCGATTACAGCTTCGAGCGTTTCCAGACGGCCAACCTGGTGCGACTGGATTTGTTGATCAACGGTGAAAAGGTGGATGCGCTATCTGTCATCGTCCACCGGGATCAGGCCCAGTACCGGGGACGGGAACTGACCGAGCGCATGCGGGAATTGATTCCCCGACAGATGTTCGAGGTGGCCGTGCAGGCTGCCATCGGCAACCAGATTATCGCTCGCTCCACCATCAAGGCGCTACGCAAGAACGTGACCGCCAAATGCTATGGTGGAGACGTCAGTCGTAAGCGTAAACTTCTGGAGAAACAGAAGGCCGGAAAACGGCGGATGAAACAGGTGGGCAAGGTGGAGATTCCCCAGGAAGCGTTCCTGGCTGTATTGCAAGTGGAGAAGAAGTAAAACAACCCTCCTATCAAGGTTCAGGCATAGGTTCTGTAATGCAATTTCTCGATTTTTCAGCCGTACTGGTGCTTGCCGCCGCCATCACCGGCAGTATCTGGATTCTGGACGTTCTGGTGCTGGCGCCGCGCCGGGCACGGACACTGGATCTGGATGGGGGTCTGCGGGGTGCCGGCAAGCCCGATGGCGAGCAGGGACTGCCCTGGTATGTGGATTTCTCCCGGTCTTTTTTTCCGGTGATTCTGGTGGTGTTGATTCTGCGCTCGTTCATCGTCGAGCCGTTCAGGATCCCTTCCAGTTCCATGGAGCCGACCCTCTATCCCGGCGATTTTATTCTGGTGAGTAAATTCTCCTTCGGCGTGCGCCTGCCTGTGATCCATAGCAAGATCCTGGATACCGGCGAACCCGAGCGAGGCGACGTGGCTGTGTTCCGCTATCCCCAGAACCCGTCCGTGGCCTATATCAAACGGATTGTCGGACTACCCGGTGATCATCTGGAATATCGTGATAAGCAACTGTATATTAACGGTGATCCCATATCCCAGGAGGAACTGCCGGCGAATCAGCCCGACAGCGCGCCTGGCTATCGGGTCCTGAAGGAGCATGTCGGGGACAGGGAGTATTTGACCAAAGTCAGCAAGCATCGTAATTCCAGCAGTTGGGAGGGTGAGGTGCCTCCAGGACATTATTTCGTTCTCGGGGACAACCGCGATGATAGCCGGGACAGTCGCTACTGGGGATTTTTGCCAGAGGGCAACCTGATCGGCGAAGCCTTCCTGATCTGGATGAACTGGAACTGTGTCACCGGCGGCGGCAATTGTAATCGTATCGGTAGAGGCGTCGAATGAACCTTCTCAACACGCATAACGGAATGGCCCGGCAACGGGGTATCAGCATGATGGGCGCTCTGACGATGCTCGTCATTGGGGCTTTCGCGGTGGTTATCTTCATGAAAGTCGTGCCCATCTATCTCAACTATTATCAGGTTTACACCGCCTTGGAAGGATTGAAATCTGAACCGGGAATCACCTCCGAGAGCAAGTCGGAAATCATGAATCGCATCGAGAAACGGTTCGATATCAGCCAGATTTACAGCCCCGATCCCCACGATGTCATCAAGATAGATAAGAGGGGCGGAGTGACCTCGGTGAAGCTCGCCTATGAGGATCGCCGGGAACTGCTCGGCAATCTGGAGGTGGTGGCGGTTTTCGAGAGGGATTTCAACCTGCAATGATACTTTCGCATGTCTGCACGTCTTGCCACTCTTGCCTATGAGTTCCGGGAGCCAGCCCTGCTGGATATGGCTCTCACCCATCGTAGCGCCGGTGGCTTCAACAACGAGCGTCTGGAATTTCTCGGCGATGCCGTGCTGAGTCTGGTGATCGCCGAGTGGTTGTATCAGACCCGACCCCGGGCCAGTGAGGGTGAACTCAGCCGTCTGCGGGCCAGCCTGGTGAACCAGGAATCCCTGGCCAGCATTGCCCGCTCCCTGCAACTGGGTGATGCCCTGAATCTGGGCTCCGGGGAATTGAAAAGCGGCGGCTTCCGCCGGGACTCCATCCTGGCCGACGCTTTGGAGGCGGTTTTCGGTGCCGTGTATCTGGACGGGGGCTTCGTGGTCTGCTGTCGGGTGATCCGGGGACTCTACGAAGCCCGCATGTCGGGTCTTCCCACCGCGGCCGATCTCAAGGATCCCAAGACCCGCTTGCAGGAATACCTCCAGGCCCGCCAGCAGGCCCTGCCGGCCTATAATCTGCTGGAAGTGAGCGGCGAGGCTCATGCCCAGCGCTTCACTGTGGAATGTGTGGTGGGAGATCAACACCGCGGTGTGGCCACCGCCAACAGTCGGCGCAAGGCCGAACAGGAAGCCGCGCGTCTGGTGCTGGAGCGGGTGTCATGACACGAGCGGGCTATGTGGCGCTGCTGGGACGTCCCAATGTGGGTAAATCCACCCTGCTGAACCGTATGCTGGGCCAGAAGATCAGCATCACCTCTTCCAAACCCCAGACCACCCGCCACCAGATTCTCGGTATCCACACCCTGCCCGATACCCAGATCGTCTACGTGGACACCCCGGGCCTGCACCTGAAGGCCCGCAAGGCTATGAACCGCTACCTGAACCGCACCGCCAGTCAGGCACTGGGCTATGTAGATGTGGTGGTGTGGCTGGTGGAGGCGCTGCGCTGGACCGAGGAGGAGGACTATATCCTGGAGGCGTTGCAGGAATTCGCCGGTCCGGTGTTGCTGGTGCTGAACAAGGTGGACCGGGTGCGTGATAAACCGGCCCTGCTGCCGTTTATCCAGGCGGTGAGCGCGAAACGCGAGTTCGCTGAGGTGATCCCCCTGTCGGCGCTGCGCCGGGACAACCTCGCGGCGCTGGAGCAGAGCCTCGCCCGACTGCTGCCGGAGGGCGAGTTCCTGTTCGACGAATCCCAGATCACCACCGTCAGTCAGCGCTTTCTGGCCGCCGAGGTGGTGCGCGAGAAACTCATGCGCGAGCTTCGCGACGAACTCCCCTACCGCCTTGCCGTGGAGGTGGAGTCCTTCGAGGAGACCGAGCGCCTGATCCGCATCCGGGCGCTGATCTGGGTGGAGCGCCCCGGCCAGAAAGCCATCGTGGTCGGCGCCAACGGCGCCACCCTGAAGCGCATCGGCAGTCTGGCCCGGCAGGATCTGGAGCGGATGCTGGACAGCCCCGTGTTCCTGCAAACCTGGGTGAAGGTGCGGGATGGCTGGTCGGACAACGAGCGTGCCCTGCAAAGCCTCGGCTACACCTGAACCCGCTCCCGCGCCATGCGCATCACCCTGCAACCCGCCGTGGTGCTGCACCGCCGGCCCTACCGGGATACCAGTCTGCTGGTGGAGGCCCTGACCCGGGACCACGGCCGGATCGGTCTGGTGGGGCGCGGCATGCGTGGCGCTAGCAACCGCCGACGCGGCCTGCTACGCCCCTTTCTCCCTGTCCTGCTGTCCTGGAGCGGAACCGGCGATCTCTACACCCTCACGGGCGCCGAGGAAACCGGACAGGCGCTGGATCCGCCTCCCCGGCGTCTGTTGAGCGGCCTGTACCTGAACGAACTGCTGTATCGTTTGCTCACCCGCCACGATCCTCAGCCGGAGCTGTTCCAACGCTATCTGGCGGCGCTGGCGGCGCTGGCCAGTGGCCTGGACGAGGAAACCGTGCTGCGGGTGTTCGAGAAGTACCTGCTGGCCATCCTCGGTTATGGACTGCTGCTGGACCGGGAGGCCGACGACGGTTTTCCCATCGACCCCCATCGGGGTTACCATTACGCCCTGGATCACGGTCCCCGGCGTGAGCCGCTGGCCGATTCCCTGCCCATAGCCGGTCGTAGCCTGCTGGCGCTGGCCGACGAGGTCGACCTCATCGACCCCGAGATCCGTCGCGAGGTCAAACGCTTGACCCGTGCGGCCATCGCTCGACAACTGGACGGACGAACCCTGCAAACCCGCGAACTGGCCAAGGCCCGGAGGGCACCCCATGAAAACCGCGAGTGACTTTCCGACCATCGAGGACTGCATCGGCAACACCCCGTTGGTGCGTATGCAGCGCCTGCCCGGTGAGACCACCAACGTGGTGCTGGGCAAACTGGAGGGCGACAACCCCGCCGGTTCGGTGAAGGACCGCCCCGCGCTCAGCATGATCCAGGAAGCCGAGCGGCGCGGCGTGATCCGCCCCGGCGATACTCTGATCGAGGCCACCAGCGGCAATACCGGCATCGCGCTGGCCATGGTGGCGGCCATCAAGGGCTACCGGCTGGTGCTGATCATGCCCGAGAACATGAGCGCCGAGCGGCGCGCCTCCATGGCCGCCTACGGCGCCGAGCTGGTGCTGGTGAGCAAGGACGAGGGCATGGAGGGCGCCCGGGATCTGGCCCAGCGCATGGAGGACGAGGGCCGCGGGCGGGTGCTGGATCAGTTCGCCAACCCCGACAATCCGCTAGTGCATTACCGTACCACCGGTCCGGAGATCTGGCGCGACACGGACGGTGGTATCACCCACTTCGTCAGCTCCATGGGCACCACCGGCACCATCATGGGGGTATCCCGTTACCTCAAGGAGCAGAACGACCGGGTACGGATCGTCGGCGTGCAGCCCGACGACAACTCCAGTATTCCCGGTATCCGCCGCTGGCCGCAGGCCTATCTGCCGCGCATCTACGAACCCGAACGGGTGGACCGGATCATCGACGTCTCGCAGACGGAGGCCGAGGACACCGCCCGGCGCATGGCCACCGAGGAGGGCATCTTCTGCGGCATCTCCGCCGGGGGCGCCATGGCGGCAGCGCTACGCCTGAGCCGTGAGGTGGAGAACGCGGTGATCGTCACCATCGTCTGCGACCGGGGTGATCGTTATCTCTCCACCGGTGTGTTCCCGACGGGCTGAGTTCCCCGGCCCATGAAACCTCACCGGTGGCGCCTGCCCGCCGCGCTGGTGCTGGGCGCAGCCGCCTGTGCCGCCCACGCCTGGCAGTGGCAGGCGGTCACGGAACTGGAGTTTCTCGCCGGCAACGGCTGGCGCGCCGAGGGCATCGACGCCACCGTGAGCCACGGCGAGGACGGCGGCAGTTTGCGTCTGGCACTGGAGAGCCTGCAACTGCCCGCGCCGTTGCCCACCCTGAGCGGCGTGACGGTGGTCTGTCCGGCGCTGACCCTCGGTGAGGAACTACTGGCCTGCGAGACCGCGAGTCTGGCCCTGGACGATGGGCGGGAGGCGGCTCTGCGGTTCCGCTACCAGCCGGAATCCGGGGCCGTGGCGTTCGCCGTGGAGGGCCTGGATCTGGCCCCGGGCGTGATCACCGTGACCGGCGAGAGCGGCCCGCAGGGCTGGCAACTCGGCGCCACCGCGGCGGCTCTCCCCGCCGGCCTGCTGAACCAACTGGTGGGCGGGTTCGTGGATCTGGGGTTCGCCAGCGCCGCCGGTCCCACCACGCTGTCGCTGGAACTCGCTGGCGGCGAGGCCGGGCTCGCGGTACTCGAACTGGGCCTGGCCAGCCCCGCGCTGGATTTCGCCAGCGCCGATGGCCTGCGCGCCGCCGAGGATCTGCGCGGCGAGTTGAACGGGCGCTGGGAGTTTGCCAGCGGCGCGTTCAGCGCCGAGCTACGCCTGGACGCCGGTCAGCTTTACTGGGACCCGGTGTTCGTGCAACCCGACCCGGACGCGGATCCCATCGTGCTGCGTGCCGCCGGCCACTGGCGTACCCCCCGCCTGCAACTGGAGGAGTTGTATCTGCGCCATCCCGATGTGATCAAGGCCGAGGGCCGGTTGACCCTCACCTCGGGTGCCGTGCAATCGGCCCGGCTGGAGGTGCTGGGGGCCTCGGTGGACGGGCTCTACAACACCTATCTGCGCCCCGCGCTCGGTCCTACCTCATGGCCCGCGCTGAGCGCCAGCGGCTATATCAAGGGCGCGATGCTGATGGAGGGGGGCGAACTCACCGCCCTGGAGACCAGTTTCCTGAACATCGGTCTGGCCCTGGAGAACCGCAATTTCGCCCTGGAGGATCTCACCGGCTGGCTGGACTGGCGGGCCGACGGCACCCCCCAGGAGATCCGCATCAACTGGGCGTCGGCCTACCTCTACGATCTCCCCCTGGGCAGCCTGAACCTGATGGCCGAGAGCCGCGGCGATCGCATCGAACTGGTGGCCCCGGCACGCTTACCGGTGCTGGACGGGGCACTGGTGCTGGAGGCGCTGAGCGGTAGTCTGGAGCCCTTCTCATTGACCCTGGACGGGCGCCTGGAGCCGTTGTCCCTGGAGCGCCTGAGTGCCCTCCTGGACTGGCCGGTGCTGGCCGGCACGGTGGCCGGGGTGGTGCCGGGGATGCGCTATACCCCGGGTCTCCTGGCGGTGGGCGGCGAGATCCTGATCCAGGTGTTCGGCGGTGAGATCGGCGTGGAATCCCTGCGCCTGGAGGATCCCATGGGCGCCACACCGCGGTTACTGGCGGATCTGGATATCCAGCGCCTGGATCTGGGCAGCATCACCCGCACCTTCGATATCGGCAGCATCCAGGGACAGCTCAGTGGTCGGGTCCAGGATCTTGTGCTGGAGGACTGGCAACCGGTACGCTTCGACGCCTATCTCGCCACCCCGGAGGATAACCCCGGTACCCGCCGGATCAGCCAGCGGGCGGTGGAGACCCTGTCCTCGGTGGGTGGCGCGGGCGCCAGCGCGGCCCTGTCCCGGGGCGTGCTGAACCTGTTCGACGAGTTCGGCTACACCCAACTCGGTATCCAGTGCCGGCTGGAGAACGGCGTCTGCCAGATGGGCGGCGTGGCCCCGGCCGGGCAGGACAGCTACTACCTGGTAGAGGGCGGTGGCCTGCCGCGGATCGATGTGATCGGCTACACTCGCCGCGTGGACTGGCAGGATCTCCTGAACCGCTTGCAGGCCGCCGCCCGTAGCGGGGCGCCGCAGATCCGTTAAGCGCCGTGTCATCCTCCGCCGACTATCATCGCCCCATAACATCACCGAATTCCGAGGAGCTTTTATGAACGGGTTGATCCCACTGTCGCGTACCTTGCCGTTGATGTTACTCAGCCTGTTGACGGCCTGCGTGACGATCAACGTGTATTTTCCGGCGGCCGCTGCCGAGCGCGCCGCCGACCGGATCATCGAGGATGTCTGGGGCCGCACCCAGGGTGAGCCCGCGCCGTCGCCCCAGAGCAGCCGGCAGAGCCTCACGGTGCCGCTGGCGGCGGTGGTGAATTTCCTGATTCCCGCCGCCCACGCCCAGGAGGCGGATATCGACATCTCCACCCCGGCTATCAACCGTCTGCGCCAGTCCATGGCCGCCCGCCACCAGCAACTGGCTCCCTATTACAACAGCGGCGCCGTCGGCCTCACCAACGACGGTCTGATCACCGTGCGCGATCTCAACCAGGTGCCGTTGCCGGAGCGTGGCGCGGTACAGCAACTGGTGGCCGCCGAGCGCCAGGACCGCAACGCCCTGTATCAGGAGATCGCGGTGGCCAACAATCATCCCGAGTGGGAATCGAAAATCCGCGCTACCTTTGCCCGCCAGTGGATCGCCAACGCCCGGCCCGGCTGGTGGTATCAGCAGGGCGGTAGCTGGGTGCAGAAATAACCGTGGCGCGTTCCCGACGCAGGCGTCTGCCGGAGGAGCCCGTCACCGTCGAGGTGGAGGATCTGGCCCACGACGGGCGCGGCGTGGCCCGGGTGAACGGCAAGGCGGTATTCGTGGACGGCGCCCTGCCCGGCGAGACCGTGCGGTTTCGCTACACCGCCTGCCATTCCAAGCACGACGAGGGGCGGGTGGAGGAGGTGCTGGAAGCCTCGCCCGAGCGGGTGGCGCCCCGCTGCCAGCATTTCGGCGTGTGCGGCGGCTGTAGCCTTCAGCATCTGGACCCCGTCCGGCAACTGGCCCGCAAGCAGGACTGGCTGCGGGACAATCTGGCCCGCGTCGGCCGGGTGGAGCCGGAGACCTGGTTCGAGCCCCTCACCGGCCCCCACTGGGGCTACCGCCACAAGGCGCGGATGGCGGTGAAGGACGTGGTGAAGAAGGGCAAGGTGCTGGTGGGCTTCCGCGAGCGTCATGCCCCCTATGTGGCCGATCTCACGCGCTGCGAGGTGTTGCATCCCCGGGTGGGACTGCTGCTACCCGAACTGTCCGAACTGATCCAGGGTCTGTCCATCCACAACCGCCTGCCGCAGATCGAGGTGGCGGTGGGCGATGAGGCGGTGGCCCTGAGTTTCCGGGTGCTGGACCCGCCCACCGAGGCCGACCGGGCGGCGCTCGCCGCCTTCGGGGAGCGCCACGATATCCAGATCTATCTGCAACCCAAGGGGCCGGACACCACCGTGCCGTTGTGGCCTGCTGAACCCACGCTGGAATACCGGCTGCCGGAACTGGATCTGAGTCTGCAATTCCAGCCCTACCATTTCACCCAGGTAAATCCGGCCATCAACCGCCAGATGATTCCCCGGGCGCTGGAACTGCTGGCGCTGGAATCCCATCACCGGGTGCTGGACCTGTTCTGCGGGCTCGGTAACTTCACGCTGGCGTTGGCCCGCCGGGCCGGGCATGTGGTGGGGGTGGAGGGCGAGGCCGCATTGGTGGCCCGGGCCGGGGACAATGCCCGCCTGAACGGTATCGACAACGCCGAGTTCGTCGCCGCCGATCTCGCCAAGCCGGTGGCGGAGCAGGGGTGGATCCAGGCCCGCTATGACCGGGTATTGCTGGACCCACCGCGTTCCGGTGCGCTGGAGATGATGCCGGTGGTGGCCGGCCTCGGTGCCGGGCGGGTGGTATACGTGTCCTGCCATCCGGCGACGCTGGCCCGGGATGCGGGGGAGCTGGTGCATACCCACGGCTATCGTCTGCTGGGCGCCGGGGTGATGGATATGTTTCCCCACACCGCTCACGTGGAATCCATCGCCCTGTTCGGTCGCTGAAACCACTGAAACACTTTTCCCGGTTGCGGACATACCGTAGCAACCCACCGCCCGCGGATTGCCCGAGCGGATACGCAGCACCGCACCGTGGGCCACCACGCAGTACTGGTAGCGGTTCAGCGTGCTGGTGGCCACCACGATCATCTCCCGCTCGGCCTTGCTCAGGCCCGATTCCGTCGGTTTTCCTGCTCCAGCGGTTTGTCGGGCCAACGGATGTGCAGCCCGCTCACAGGCATGGGAAAATCCTCCGGCAACACGATCCTCATCCGGGTGGGATCCGGCTATGGTCTTGAAGCCCACCCAGCAGCCGGACCGGCGCCTGGGTACCGCAATTAAGACCATACTCAGGGATTTGGTTCTTGCCGGGGCGGCGTTCGACCCGCCTGTCATCTATCATGAACCCATGAAAAGCGACTCTCTCGAACAACCGCTGCTGGCGGTGCTGATCGACGCCGACAACGCCCATCCGGCCATCACCGAGGGCCTGCTGGCGGAGATCGCCAAGTACGGCACCGCCAGCGTCAAGCGCATCTACGGCGACTGGACCACGCCGCAACTGGGGGGCTGGAAAACGGTGCTGCTGCACCACTCCATCCAGCCGGTGCAGCAGTTTCGTTACACGGTGGGCAAGAACGCCACCGACAGCGCCATGATCATCGACGCCATGGATCTTCTCTACGCCCGGCGCTTCGATGGTTTCTGCATTGTCTCCAGCGACAGCGACTTCACCCGGCTGGCGGCGCGGATTCGCGAGGAGGGGTTGACGGTCTACGGCTTTGGCGAGCGCAAGACCCCCTCGGCGTTCGTCTCGGCCTGCGACAAGTTCATTTACACAGAACTACTGATCCCCGAGGACACCACCGAGTCCGCGTCCCCGAAGCAGAAAACCGCCCGGGAGTTGAAGGGCGACAGCCGCCTCGCCAACCTGCTGCGCAACGCCCTGGAGGCGGCCTCGGACGAGAGCGGCTGGGCGCATCTGGGGGCGGTGGGCAGCAACATCGCCAATCAGGCGCCGGACTTCGATCCGCGCAACTACGGCTACCAGAAACTCGGCGAGTTGATGCAGGCGGTGCAACTCTTCGAGATGGAGAAGCGGCCCAATCCCGGCGGCCAGTCGGCGGTGATCTTCGTGCGCGACAGGCGCAAGAAGAGTTGATTTGGCCTCCAGGTGTAGGAGTCATGTACAACCCGGGAAAGCCGTGGCTCAGCATGATCGGGCGCTATCAGGAACCGTGCCAGTACCCGGGGCAGCACTCGACAATATCCGATCACCCATCTAATCTATTGGAAGTCGGCGGTTTCAAGGGATTTTTCCGGCGACTGCGGGGTGCGGTCGGGCTGAAATTCAGGCTGATCGACTTTGGTGCATCGAATTCCATAAGGTGGTTTGTCACGGTGCATCCACTGAAACTCCACCGAAATTGTCCCATTCGCAAGGACAATCTGTTCCGAAAACAGCCCTACCTATCCAGTGATGCCAGTGCTAGCCTTTACTGGGAGCTTTACTCGGTTTTAAGTGTCGAAGGTCTGTCCAAGGAGTTGTGATGAAGAATCTGGGAGCGGGAAGGCGTTGGCGTCTGACGGTGCTGGCCGTGGCTCTGGTGCTCGGTACCCTCGGCACCTCGCTGGCGATGACCCCGGTGGATGGTCATGGGCTGGTGCGTCCAGCCCGCCAGCAGGGAGGCCAAACCGTGGTGGTGACAGTACCGGACTTCATCATCGGCCCGGAACAGGTCCAGAAAGACTGGACCGCGGGTTGCCTGCGGGATCCGGCGGGCGCCGAACGGTTGCGGCAGCTGCATCTGCGTTCGGTGCGTCCGCTGGCACTGGCCCTGGATACTCCGTTGCAGCACAGCCTCGCGCCGGAGTGGGTGGAATGCCGGTAGTTCGCCCGTGAACTGCCGGTCCGTTGAAAGTAGCCGATTTGACAGTCTCGAACCCCGCGTTCCGAACCATCGTTGGGGCTCAGATTTCCAGTAGCCGCGCGAGCGTTCCCTGATAAATCCGGCTGAGCCGCTCCAGATTCCCGGCCTCCACCCACTCGTCCACCTTGTGGATGCTGGCATTCACCGGCCCCAGTTCCACCACCTGCGCCCCCATGGGGGCGATGAAGCGACCGTCCGAGGTACCCCCGCTGGTGGACAGGGCGGGTCGATAGCCGCATTCCGCCGCCACCGCGCCGCTCACCGCCTCCACCAGTGCCCCGGGTTCGGTGAGAAACGGCTCGCCCGACAGTTCCCACTGGATGTGGTGGGTGTAGACCTGACCGTCGCGTACCTCCTCGTTGAGGAGCGCGGTCTGCACCAGTGTCTGCACCCGCTCCTGCAAATCCCCGGCGCTTACCTCGCTGGAGAACCGGAAGTTGAAACGCAGCACCGCCTCCCGCGGCACCACATTCACCGCGCCCCGGCCGGCGTGCAGGTTGGTGATCTGCAAAGAAGTGGGCGGGAAAAAATCGTTGCCCCGATCCCACACCTCGTTCACCAGCACGCCGATGATGGGGCCGCAGGCATGAATCGGGTTCTGCACCTGGGCGGGATAGGCCACATGACCCTCCCGGCCGGTGACGGTGAGGAGCCCATGCAGCGAGCCCCGCCGGCCGTTTTTCACCACGTCGGCCAGTTGCCGCTGGCTGGAGGGCTCCCCCACCAGGCAGTAGTCGATGTGCTGACCTTGCTCCCGTAACCATTCCACCACCCGGCGGGTGCCGTCCCGCGCCGGGCCTTCCTCGTCGCTGGTGATGAGAAAACCGATGCTGCTCCGGTGATCGGGGTGGGCGGCGACGAAGCGCTCGCAGGCGGTGACCATGGCCGCCAGCGACCCTTTCATATCCGCCGCGCCCCGGCCGTACAGCCGGCCCTCCCGCAGGGTGGGGGTGAACGGTGGGCTCTGCCAGGCCTCCTCGGGGTGGGCGGGAACCACATCGGTGTGGCCGGCGAAGCAGAGCAGCGGGCCGTCGCCACCCCGCCGGGCCCAGAAGTTCTGCACCTCGCCGAAGGGTAGCGGCACCACCTCAAAGCCCAGCGCCGCCAGACGGGCCATCATCAGCGCCTGGCAGCCGGCGTCGTGGGGCGTCACCGAGGGGCGCTCCAGCAATGCCATGGCCAGTGCCAGGGTGGGTGAAAGCCCGTCGTGTTGCGCGATCGCGCTCACAGGGGGCCTCGCTGGTAGAGTCTGGACAGATTCTGGAGCCGTTCCGCCAGGATGTCGTCCAGTGCTGTCTGCCGGAAGCGCCAGCGCCAGTTGCCACCGGGCTTGCCCGGGGTGTTGAGGCGCGCCTCGCTGCCGAGGCCGAGCAGATCCTGGAGCGGCACGATGGCCATGTCCGCCACCGAGGCCCACGCGGCGCGGATCAGGGGCCAGGGCATGCTGGCCGGATCACAGCCCAGGTAGCCACACACGTGATCCTGGATCTCCGGGGATTGCTGGCGCCACCAGCCCAGGGTGGTGTCGTTGTCGTGGGTGCCGGTGTAGACAACCTGGGACTTGCGGAAATTGTGCGGGGTGTGGGGTGAGCCCAGATCCACCGGGTCGAAGCCGAACTGCAACACCCCCATGCCGGGCAGTTCCAGGGCATCGCGCAGTTCGTACACGTCCTCGGTGATATCGCCCAGATCCTCGGCGATCAGCGGCAACCCGCCCAGCACCCCGCGAAGCGTGCGGAAGAAATCCAGTCCCGGTCCCGGAATCCAGTGCCCGCCCCGGGCGTTGCTGGCATCCCCCGGCACCTCCCAGTAGGCGGCGAAGCCGCGGAAATGGTCCAGCCGGATATAATCCACCATGGCCAGCTGGCGGCGGATCCGCTCCAGCCAGAACTTATAGCCCTCGGCGGCCAGCACGTCCCAGCGATACAGCGGATTGCCCCAGAGTTGACCGTCGGCGCTGAAATAATCCGGTGGCACCCCCGCCACCACCGTGCAGTGGCCGTGGGAATCCAGTTGAAAGCGCGCCTGGTGGGCCCACACATCGGCGCTGTCGTGGGCCACGAAAATCGGGATATCGCCGATCAGCCGCACACCGCGGCTGTGGGCATAGCCCCGGAGGGTGGTCCACTGCCGGTTGAAATGAAACTGCATGAAGATCTGCAAGGCGATGGGTTTGGCAAGCCTGCTCCGCCACTCTGCCAGGGTGACCGGATCGCGGCGCACCAGTGCCTCGTCCCAGGTATCCCAGGGGCGCCCGTCATGGGCCGCTTTCAGCGCCCGGAACAGGGCGTAATCTCCCAGCCAGTCGGCGTTCTGGGCCTGGAACTGCGCCAGTTCCTCGCGCAGCGACGCCGAGGCGCCGGCCTGGAAACGCCGGAACGCCCGCTCCAATCGCTCCAGCTTCAGCGGGATCACCGCGCCGAAATCCACCTGCCCGGCGTCCAATCGGGGGTAATCGGCCAGATCCGCATCCGTCAGCCAGCCCTCGTCGCGGAGCCTGTCCAGGCTGATCAGCATGGGGTTGCCGGCGAACGCCGAGAAGGACTGGTAGGGCGAATCGCCGTAGCCGGTGGGACCCAGCGGCAACATCTGCCACAGACCCTGGCCGGCGCGTTCCAGAAAATCCACGAAGCGAAACGCCGGATCGCCGAGATCGCCGATACCGTAGCGGCCCGGTAGCGAGGTGGGATGCAGGAGTATACCGCTGGTTCTGGTCATGGGTGGCGGACATCCGGGGGGTGGCGGGTTGACGGGGACAGCGTCCCCATGAGTCTAGGAGGCTTCATTGATCCGGACAAGCCGGGGACTTGCGAGTCACCCCCGCAGCGTGTACAAAAGCTCCTTTAGTCACGGGAGTTTGGACCATGCCGGATAGCAACAAGCGCGGCAGTCGCCATATCGTGCTGACTTCCCACCCCAGTGGGCGCCAGAAGCCCATTCCCCTCCAGTGGGGTGCCAGCGACCCGCAGCTGCGGGGGCCGGTGGTGGGTACCCTGATCGATCCCCATCGGCGTAACGCCATCGGCGCCCATATGGGCTCCTATGCGGTATACCGGGCGTTGGCGGTGGCCGCCGGCAAGCTGGACCCGCTGCACCGGGCGGATCTCACCAACACCGCGCCGCCGGTGCCCATCGGGCCGTATCCCTCCTGGTCCGATCCGGACCGGATCGTGTCGTTGGACCCCTACGGCCATCGGGTCAGCGAGGTGTTCGCCGAGGAGATCGCGCAGGGTCTGGATATCCGTCCCACCATTGCCGTGACCCGGGCGCGGCTGACCATCGCCGAGATCAAGGAGCAGATCCGCAAGGGTTATCTGCACCCCGACGGCAAGATTTTGCTGGACACCGCCGAGGTGAACGTCACCAAGGTCGCGCTGGAGCCGGTCTGGTACCTGCCCGGCATCGCCCGGCGCTGCGGGGTGGCGGAGCAGGAGTTGCGCCGGGCGCTGTTCGAGCAGACCGGCAATATGTACTCGGAACTGGTGACCCGCCCGGATCTGAAGATCTTCCTGCCGCCCATCGGCGGGGTCACCATGTACATCATGGGTGATCTGGAGGCCATCACCGACCCTGACCGGCAACTCACCTGCCGGGTCCACGACGAGTGTAACGGCTCGGATGTGTTCGGCTCGGATATCTGCACCTGCCGACCCTACCTGATCCACGGCATCGAGGCCTGCATCGAGAACGCCCAGCAGGGGGGTGCGGGGCTCATCGTCTACAACCGCAAGGAGGGCCGGGCGCTGGGCGAGGTCACCAAGTTCCTGGTCTACAACGCCCGCAAGCGCCAGGCGGGCGGCGATCGGGCCGATGCCTACTTCGAGCGCACCGAGTGCGTGGCCGGGGTACAGGATCTGCGCTTCCAGGAACTGATGCCCGATCCGCTGCACTGGCTGGGTATCACCCGCATCGATAAATTCATCTCCATGAGCAACATGAAATACGACGCCATCACCGGTAGCGGCATCGAGATCGTGGAGCGGGTGGCCATCCCCGAGCATCTGGTGCCGGAGGATGCCAGGGTGGAGATCGAGGCCAAGAAGGCGGCGGGCTACTACAACGGAGAGGGCATGCCCAGCGAGGCGGAACTGGCGGCGATCCGGGGGCGGGGTCTTGCGGACTACTGACAGCACTGCATTCGATCTCCATGATCCCCGCGAGGCCGCCCGCTGGCTCTGCACCCCAGATGCCATCCGTGCCCGCTGCGAGGCTATTTACCAGCTTGCCGGGCGCGGTGCGCTGGAGCATTTCCAGGTGCTGCCCGGGCGTTTCGAGGATACCGCCCGTTACGTGGTGACCACCATCCGCGAGAATTACCGCAACCTGAACATTCCCTACCACAGCCGCTGGCGGCATTTCGCCGTGGACGGCAGCGACCGCTGGGCCACGCTGGCCGCCGGGTTGAGCGAATCGCCCGCCGAGATCGCGCGGATTCGCACCGAGCTGGCCATCGTCAGCGTGCTGCTGGATGCCGGCGCGGGGGCCGACTGGCGTTATCGGGAGCCCGGCGGCAATGGAGTTTACAGCCGCTCCGAGGGTCTGGCCCTGGCCAGTTTCCATGCCTATCGGGCAGGTACCTTTTCGGCGCTGGGCGAGGCCGAGCCCCTGCGGGTGGACGGCGAGGTGTTGTGTGCCCTGACGCCGGAAGCCCTGGGCCAGGTATTCCAGGCCAGCGAGCACAACCCGCTGGTGGGCCTGGAGGGGCGCGCCGCCGTGCTGCGCCGCCTGGGCGAGATCCTGCTGGCCCGGGGCGAGGTGTTCGGCGCCATGCACCGGCTGGGGCGGCTGTACGATCATCTGCGGAAGCAGGCCACCGGGGAGGGTCTCCCGGCCGCCAGCATCCTGGTGACTGTGCTGGATACTCTGGGCGGTATCTGGCCCGGGCGCATGGAACTGGGCGGGATGAACCTCGGCGATGTCTGGCGCCATCCGCAACTGTGTTGCGACGACGCCAGCAGCGAACTGGTGCCCTTTCATAAACTGTCCCAGTGGCTGAGTTATTCCCTGGTGGAGCCGTTGCAGGAGGCCGGTGTGCGGGTCACGGCGCTGGATGAACTCACGGGTTTGCCGGAGTATCGCAATGGCGGTCTGATGCTGGATCTGGGGCTGATTCAGCCGCGCCACCCGGGGATGTTGGACGGGGCCTATCCGGTACATAGCCCGGAGGTGGTGGAATGGCGGGCGCTCACCGTGGCGCTGCTGGATCGGCTGGCGGTGCGGGTGCGGGAACTGCTGAATATGAGCACCGAACAACTGCCCCTGGCCAGTGTCCTGGAAGGTGGCACCTGGAGTGCCGGACGGCGGATCGCCCGGATCCTCCGCGAGGACGGCTCGCCGCCCATTCGCCTGATCAGTGACGGCACGGTATTCTGAGCCGCAGCTTTCGACAATCACGCCGGAGACCCACGACCCATGGCGGACACCCTGACCATCGTCGACCACCCGCTGGTCCAGCACAAGCTCACCCAGATGCGCGACAGGACCACCTCCACCGCCGAGTTTCGCCGCCTGCTCCAGGAGATCGCCACTTTGCTGGCCTACGAGGTGACCCGGGATCTACCGCTCACCACCCAGCGTATCGATACCCCGCTGATGGCCATGGACGCGCCGGTGCTGGAGGGCAAGAAGCTCTGTCTGGTGTCCATCCTGCGGGCCGGCAACGGTCTGCTGGACGGCATGATGGAACTGCTGCCGCTGGCCCGGGTGGGGCATGTGGGTCTGTACCGGGATCCGGAGACGCTGGTGGCGGTGGAGTACTACTACAAGGTGCCCAGTGACATCGACGAGCGACTGGTGATCGTGGTGGACCCCATGCTGGCCACCGGTAACTCGGCGGTGGCGGCGGTGGAACGCCTCAAGGAGGGCGGCGTGCAGCAGATGAAGTTCGTCTGCCTGCTGGCCGCGCCGGAGGGGGTGGAGGCCTTCAGCGGCGCCCATCCGGACGTGCCCGTGTTCACCGCGGCGCTGGACGAGCGGCTGGACGAGCATGGTTATATCCTCCCCGGACTGGGAGACGCCGGGGACCGGATGTACGGCACCAAGTGATTTTTTCATGACCCTGCGGGTGATCGGCGCCGGGCTCGGGCGGACCGGCACGCTGTCCCTCAAGGTGGCGCTGGAAACTCTCGGTGTGGGCCGCTGTTACCACATGAGCGAGTTGATCACCGAGCCCGAGCGGGTGGTGCATTGGAACGCCGCCAGCCGGGGCAAGCCGGTGGACTGGGAGGCCCTGTTCCAGGGCTACGGAGCAGCGGTGGATTATCCCACTTGCCTGTACTGGCACCAGTTGATCGAGCGCTACCCCGAGGCCCGGGTGATCCTCACGGTGCGCGATCCCGAACGCTGGTACGAGAGCGCTTTGGGCACCATCCACGACGCCCGGCCCGGTCTCCGGGAGATCTTCCGGATGATTCCGAAAACCTCGCCATCGTGGCGGCTGTGGCGGCTGTTGCGGGTGTTCCGGATGATCGAGCGTGACGTCTGGAAGGGTCATTTCGGTGGGCGTTTCCATGACCGCGAGCATGCGCTGGCGGTGTTCGAGGCGCACCGGCGGGCGGTGCAGACCACGGTGGCTCCGGAGCGCTTGCTGGTCTACCGGGTGAGCGAGGGCTGGGGGCCGCTGTGTCGTTTTCTCGGGGTGACCGAACCGGTCATGGCATTTCCGCGGCGCAATGATCGCGAGGAGTTCCAGCGCTCGGTGCGGGCCTTGCTCGACAGTCTTTGAAGGTCGGTACAACTTTCCCGAAAACCCCTGCAATACTTACAAGGTGGCCAATCGCTGCTGTTTTAAATATTTTTTAGTTTATGAAATAAAAAGAAAAATTTCCTATCCGGAAGCAGGGCACGGTTAATGCAGAACCTGCTGGCAAGTTAGATATCCAATCGGATAGGGGTAATCTTTTCTATGGCAACCGTTAATCTCTCGACCTATACACCCAATCCCGCGCCGTATTCCCTGAGTGGCGGTGTGATTCGTTTCGCCCGTTTCGGCTACGCCGCCAAGGCGGTGGTCTACCTGATCATCGGCTGGCTGGCGCTGGAACTGGTGATGGGTAGCGGTGGGCAGACCACGGGGAAGCGTGGCGCGCTTTACGAGATCGCCAGTCAGACCCATGGTCAACTGCTGCTGGGCCTGATGGCCTTCGGCCTGTTCTGTTATGCCCTGTGGCGCCTGGGATCGGGATTTTTCGATCTGGAGGCCGACGGCGACTCCACCAAGGCGTTGTTCAAGCGCGCCGGTTATGTGGTGAGCGGTATCGCCTACGGCTCCCTCGGGGTGCTGGCGGTGAGCATCATCGCCGGTACCAGCGGCGGCGGTGGCGGCGGCGGCGAGGGCTCCTCGGCTCAGGGCTGGACCGCGCAACTCATGGCCCAACCCTATGGCCGCTGGTTGGTGGGTATCGTCGGCGCGGTGGTGATTGTCGTGGGTCTCGTGCAGTTCTACCGGGCCTATAGCCGCAATTTCATGCGCAATCTCCAGGTCCATGAGATGAGCGAGACCGAACGCACCTGGAGCCGCCGGGTCGGGCGCCTGGGTCATGCCGCCCGGGGCGTGGTGTACCTGATTCTCGGTGGATTCCTGATCCAGGCCGCCTGGCAGGCCGATGCCAGCGAGGCCGGCGGGCTCTCCAAGGCCCTGAATACCCTGGCTCAGCAGCCCTATGGGCCGTGGCTGCTGGGTATCGTCGCCCTGGGCCTGTTCTGCTACGGCATCTACTCCATGGTGGAGGCCTGGTATCGCTACTTACCCAGTGACTAGCGCTATCGCCGCCCCCGCAGTCATGGAGAAGCCACTGCCGACGTCCACCACCCAGAGGAGGAAGACGACATGGCCGAAGTAAAAAGCTTGAGAACCGATCAATGGACCGACCCGCCCGGTGCCGGCGCCACGCCCCGGGATAGCACCCGGACCACCACGGGTGCCAACTTCGGGCTCGGTTGGTTGCGCGGTCGTGCGTTGGTTCGCTGGGCGGGCGTGGCGTTGGGTATTTACCTTGCCGTGGTCATCGCCCTCGGCTTCTACTGGTCGCAGCCGCCGCCCACCTTCGATGTGGTGTCCTCGGCGATGATCCGGGGCGACACCCGCCTGCAGGAGGAACTGGTAGCCGGCTTTGTCACCGGTGCCACGGTGACCCGGATTGCCTGGACCCTGTTGAATAAACCCGGTGGCTATATCTACAACGATATCCTGCTGCCGGGTGCGGTGCTGGATAACATGCCCGCCTGGGAGTTCGGCGTGCTGACTGCGGTGCGCGACATCACGTTGGTGATGCGAAACGATTTCTCCCGTTCCCAGAGCCAGTCCCTGGAAGATCCGGATCTGGCCTATGCCCAGCCGCAGTTCAACTTCGACGCCGACTCCTGGATTCTGCCGGCCACCGAGGACGAGTACGCCAAGGGCATCGCCGCCATGGAGGATTACTTGGTGCGCTTGCAGATGACCAACACCGCGGGCGGTCGGCCGGAAAACCCCGCCCAGTTTTTCGTGCGCTCCGACAACATGCGGGACTGGATGAATTTCGTGATCAAGCGGTTGGGTAACTATTCCCAGCGTCTGAGCGCCGCCGTCGGACGGGTGGATTTTGCCACGGTGGACGAACCGAGGTTGCAGAGCACCGAACCCGGTTCCTACACCGAGATGAAGGCCATGGTGACCAAGACGCCGTGGCTGGAGGTGGACAACGTCTACTACGAGGCGCGGGGCTATGGCTGGGCGTTGCTGCATATCATGGAGGCGCTGGAGCACGATTTTCGCTCCCTGCTGGCCAACAAGAATGCCGAGGTGTCCATGCTCCAGGTGATCCGCGGGCTTCGTCAGGCGATCACCGAGATGTACAGCCCCATCGTGCTGAACGGCGAGATCTACGGGGTGTTCGCCAACCATTCCCTGACCATGGCCTCGTTTCTGGCCCAGGCCAACGCTGCGGCCATCGACCTGCGTAATCTCTTGATGGAGGGCTAGCTGGGGATTTTTTCGCCCCTTTGTTGATTGTCCGGTGGGGATGTTCTATCTAACCCCCTCAGGTAACCGATTTTTCGACGAGACCGGACAATCATGGCAGAACCCGCCCAGGCGTTGGTGGTGGAGGATCTCCACAAGAGTTTCGGCCCCTTTGAGGTACTCAAGGGGGTCTCCCTCGCCGCCAACAATCACGACGTGATCTCGATCATCGGCAGCAGTGGCTCCGGTAAGAGTACCTTCCTGCGCTGTATCAATTTCCTGGAAATTCCCAACGCCGGGCGTATCTCGGTGGGTGGCGAGGAGATCCGGGTCCGCTCGGATCGCGCCGGGCGTCCGGTGATCGCCGACCACCGGCAGGTGGAGCGCTTGCGCGCCCGCCTCGGCATGGTGTTCCAGAGTTTCAATCTGTGGACCCACATGACGGTGTTGCAGAATGTCATGGAGGGTCCGCTGACGGTGCTCAGGCAGCCCAAAAACGAGGTCCGCGACCGGGCCATGGCGCTGCTGGAAAAGGTCGGCATCGCCGAGAAACACGACGCCTATCCCAGTGAACTCTCCGGCGGCCAGCAGCAGCGGGTGGCCATCGCCCGGGCGCTGTGCATGGAGCCGCAGGTGTTGCTGTTCGACGAACCCACCTCGGCGCTGGACCCGGAACTGGTGGGCGAGGTGCTGAAGGTGATGCGTGACCTGGCCGCCGAGGGACGCACCATGGTCGTGGTGACCCACGAGATGGGTTTTGCCCGCGAGGTCTCCTCCGAGGTGATCTTCCTGCACAACGGCCAGGTGGAGGAGTGCGACAGGCCCTCGGTGGTGTTCGGTAACGCCAAGTCCGAGCGCTGCCGGCAATTCCTGGCCAGTATTCTCTGATCCCTGTTCCGACGATTTCCTTGATTCGATTGACTCTGGAGACATGAGCATGTCACGACGCGTTGCCCTGTTGGGAATGATTCTCGGTGCCGCCCTGTCCACGCCCGCCCTGGCCCAGGACAAGGACTGGTCCACCATCCGCATCGCCACCGAGGGCGCCTACGCCCCCTGGAACTTCACCGACGCCTCCGGCGAACTGGTGGGCTTCGAACTGGATCTGGCCCGGGAACTCTGTGAGCGCATGGAGGCCGAGTGCGAGATCGTGGCGCAGGCCTGGGACGGCATCATTCCCGCCCTGCAGGCCGGTAAGTACGACGCCATCATGGCCGGCATGTCCATCACCGACGAGCGCCGCGAGGTGATCACTTTCTCCCGCGACTACGCCGCCACGCCGGCCAAGTTCGTGGTGCTGAAGGACAGCGATCTGGCGGAGTATTCCACCGATCTGGAGTACGTGAACTTCGCCGAGACCGGCCCCGAGGAAGAAGCCGTGGTGGAGGATCTGGTGGAGCAGTTCCGTGGTAAGACCATCGGCGTGCAGACCGCCACCACCCACGAGAACTTCCTCCGGGAGTACCTGGGCGAGGAGGCCGATATCCGCACCTACGACACCCAGGAGAACCTGGACCTGGATCTACAGGCCGGCCGGGTGGATGCGGCGCTGGCCTCCATGTCCTACTGGGTGCCGTTGCTGGAGGGCGAGCAGGGTAGCGAATTTACCATGGTGGGACCGGGCATGACCGGCGGCCCCTTCGGCGCGGGCGTGGGCGTGGGCATCCGGCTGGAGGATCAGGCGCTGGCCGACGAGTTCAGCACCGCCATCAACGCGGCCATCGCCGACGGCACCGTCAGGGAACTGGCGGAGAAGTGGTTCGGTTTCGACGCCTCGGCCAAGTGATGAGGCTGCCCGCCGCCGCTGACCACGGGGGGCGTGCCCCGTGGATCTGACACTGCTGGCCTGGGGCGATACCGGCTGGAGCGACGAGATGCTCCGCGGCGCGCTGATGACCCTGGCGGTGGCGCTGTCGGCCTATGCCTTCAGCATCCTGGTGGGGTCGTTGTTCGCCGCCTGCAAGCTCTCCAGCTGGGCGGCGTTGCGGATCCTGGCCGATGTCTACACCACGGTGGTACGGGGTATCCCGGAACTGCTGATCATCTATCTGGTGTTCTTCGGCGGCGGTGTGCTGCTTCGCACCGTCGCCTCCGGCATCTTCGGCTTCGACGGTTATGTCGACCCGCCGCTGTTCGTCACCGGGCTGGTATGCATCGGGGTGAGCGCCGGGGCCTACAACACTGAGGTGATCCGGGGCGCCGTGCAGGCGGTGCCCAAGGGCCAGATCGAGGCCGCCAAGGCCATCGGTATGAGCACCGGCCAGCGCTTCTGGCGGGTGTTGCTGCCCCAGACCGCCCGCTATGCCCTGCCCGGGCTCGGCAATGTCTGGCAACTGACCCTGAAGGAGACCTCGCTGATCTCGGTGATCGGCCTTGTCGAGATCATGCGCCAGGCCGCTGTGGCGGCGGGTTCCACCAAGGAGCCGTTCACTTTCTATCTGGTGGCGGCGGTGCTGTATCTGGGATTGACCTCCTTGTCCAATCAGGGCTTCCGGCGGGCCGAGGTGTGGGCCAACCGGGGCGTGCGCTACGGGTGATGCCATGAACTGGGAACTGATGGGCGAGGCCCTGCCGCAACTGCTGGGCGGGGTGCCCGACACCCTGACGCTGGTGGCGACCTCGCTGGCGCTGGGTGTCGTGCTGGCGGTGGGGCTGGCGCAGATGCGCCTGAGCAAGAACCGGGTGCTGTCGCCGCTGGCCTACGGCTATGTGTACATCTTCCGCAGCACCCCGTTGCTGGTGCAGATCTTCCTGATTTACTACGGCTCCGGGCAGTTCCGGCCGTTGTTGCAGGACATCGGCCTGTGGACCTTGTTCCGCGAGCCCTATTTCTGCGCGATTCTGGCGCTGATGCTGAACACCGGCGCCTACACCAGCGAGATCATCCGTGGCGGTATCCAGTCGGTGCCCTTCGGCGAGGTGGAGGCGGGCCGCGCCATCGGCATGTCCCGCTTTCAGCTATTTCGCCGGGTGATCTTTCCCCAGGCCATCCGTCAGGCGCTGCCGGCCTACGGCAACGAGGTGATCCTGATGGTGAAGTCCAGTTCCCTGGCCAGCACCATCACGATCCTGGAGGTCACCGGCATCGCCAAGAAGATCATCGCCGCCACCTTCCAGCCGGTGGAGGTGTTTATCATCGCCGGGAGCATTTACCTCCTGATCAATTTCCTGGTGACCCGGGTCATCCAGTTCACCGAGCGGCGGTTGAATCCCCAGTACCACCGGGAGCGCAGCGCCAAGGCAGTGGTCAAGCCCGACGAGTCGGCGGACGCGCTGGTGCATTGATCAGCTTTCATGCACGTAAAGGGTGCTGCCCCCTTCCCGGGGGCTGATCCCGTCATCCCGGTAAAAGCGGCGCACCGCCTCCACCACCTGCCGGCCGTCCGGCACTTTCAACCATAACCGCAGCAGATGCCGCCGTTGCCCCGATGTCGCCCCGTCCGCGAATCCGGTGCGGGCGTGCAGCACCGTGTAGTTATTGATCAGAAACCCCTCGCCGGGCTCCAGCCGGAAACGCAGCACCACATCCTCCCGGGCGGCGATCTCCTCCAGAAAATCCAGCGCCCGCCGTTCCCGGTGGGTGAGCGGTGCTTCCAGCGTCTCGGCGGCCATCTCCAGATGCCGGCGCAGCAACACCACGCTCACATCCTCATTGCGGCGGGAGAATACCGGGATCCGGTACTCGGTGACCGGCGGCTCGCCCGGTGCCTCCTCGCCCCGCCAGTGGTAGTGAAAACCCCGGTACAGCAGATCCAGTAGCCCCGGATCCTCGGCCAGGATCTCGTTATGTATGGTGAGCGCACTGGAGAACAGGCTCTCGCCCCCCTCCCGGGCCTGCTGTAGACACAGCATGGCGACGATGTTGTCCGAATCCGTGTGGAAATCCAGGGCCTTGCGGGAGCGGTAACCGCGCTCGTGGGGATTCTCGCCGGAGACGTCCACCACATGGCCCAACCGATCCCCCATCAGGCTCTGGGACACCGCCTTGCCGAGATGGGTACTGAGGCCCCAGAACAGCCGGGCCATGAACGCCGGCTCGTGCTGTTCCACCGGAAACCCCCGTAGCAGCACGATGCCGCGCCCGTGCAGCACCTCCTCGCGGAGTCGGGCGAGATCGTCGTCGAGCCCGGGCAGGGGGAAATCCTCCTGGCAGATGGCCTCCAGCTTTTGCTCCTGCACCCGGGCGGTGGCGTCCTCAAGAATCGTGATCTGGCGGGAGCTGAAGTCGAACGCGATGGCGTCTTTCCCGCTGAAGTCGGTGCCGCGCCAGGCACCGGGATGGTGAATTGGTTGATGGGGCATGGTTCTGGGTAATCCTGAAACTCGGCTGACAGTCCCTGAAATTATGCCCAAGGGTGAGGCGTAGGTGTAGCGCAATGGGCAGAAAAGCACCCCACGGCCGTGTGCCAGCATGAGGCTTGCCGGTCGTGACTTGCACCAGAACGGTGCCCTGGCCGGCGCCCGGGGGTGGCGGATCAGCGGATCCTGGTCCAAGCTTGAAAGCATTATTCTCAGTCGAGGCAAGGTGTTGAACCTGCCTTTCAGTCAGTGGTGTAGCTTTTGCAAAACCGCTATCTCGCTAGAGCATCCACCAAGAGGCAATTCATGAAACGATCCATGTTCGGCGCCGGTTCGCTCGCTTTGGCCGGTTCACTCCTCATGGCCTCCCAGGGACTCCAGGCCAGCGAACTGGTGTGGGCCCGCTACGGGGACATCGACTCCCTGGACCCCCATCGCGCCACCTCCACCCTGTCCATGCAGGTTTGGGATCAGATCTACGACACCCTGCTGGCCTTCGACGACGCGGGCATACCCCAGCCCAATATGGCCAAGTCCTGGACGGTGTCCGACGACGGTCTGGAGTACACCTTCGAACTGGAGGACGGTATCCTCTGCCACGACGGCACGCCGTTCAACGCCGAGGACGTGAAGTTCACCGTGGATCGGGCCTTCGGCGACAACCCCAGCCTCACCCAGACCAGCTGGGGTCCCATCGAGTCGGTGGAGGTGGTGGACCCGCTCACCGTGAAATTCACCCTGGGGAGCCGCTTCGGGGCATTCCTGCCGTTCCTGGCGGATAGCTTCTCGTCCATGGTCTGCGATTCCAACACCAACCCCGAATTCGGCTCCGAGACCGCCATCGGCAGTGGTCCCTTCAAGCTGGTGGAGTGGAAAAAGGGCGACGAGGTGGTGCTGGACAAGAACCCCGATTTCCGTAACTTCGGCAAGCCGGTGGAAAACGACGGTCCGCCCCACATCGACCGGTTGATCGTGCGCACCGTGCCGGAGGCCCAGACCCGGCTGGCGGCACTCAGAACCGGCGAGGTGCATATCGCCGAGCCGCCGTTCGACGATATTCCCGCCATCCGCGAGGCCGGCGAACTGGATATCGTGGTGGCCGAGAACACCGGCCAGAACGTGTTCTGGCAGTTCGCCATCAGCCGCCCGCCCTTCGATGACATTCGCGCCCGCCAGGCGGTGGCCTACGGCACCGATCCGGAGATGGCCATCGACATCATCTACGGGGGCCTGAGCCAGCGGGAATGGTGCCCCATCGCCCGCGGCGTGTTCGGCAACGATCAGGAATTCTGTCAGCAGTACGGCTACCCCTACGATCCGGCCAGGGCCCAGGAACTGCTCGCCGAGATGGGCTACGGCCCGGACAATCCGCTGGAGACCACCATGTACGTGTGGACCGGCGGTAACCGTCACAAGCTCGCCGAGATCTTCCAGGCGCAACTGGCCCAGGTGGGTATCGACGCCAGCATCGAGATCATGGACATCGGCACCATGAACGCCCGGGTCAAGGAGCAGAACGAGAGCCCGGACGATCCCTCCCCCGGCACCTTCGACATGATGACCTGGAGCTGGTACGACCCGGATATCCTCTATCAGCTCTGGCACTCGCCGGGCGCCTACTCCGGCTACAACTCCCCGGAACTGGACGCCATGCTGGAGAAGACCCGCACCACCATCGAGCCCGAGGCACGGCTCGAAGCGGTGCAGGACGTGATCCAGTACCTGATGGAGAAGGCGGTGCATGTGGGCCTCTACACCCCCGGCTGGGAGTGGGTGTTCGCGGTGCGCCCGGAGGTGGAGGGCTTCAAGGTGGGGCCGTTCCTGCATCCGATCTTTCTGGATGTGACCCTGGCGGAGTGATCCGCCTTGTCATCACTGACCCTGTAGGGTGGGTGAGGCGGCCTGGCCGCCGAAACCCACCGCAAGGGCATAGGCCACCGTCAGTGGACTCTTCCCCGATGGTGGGTTTCGTCGCCCCAGGGGGCTCCTCACCCACCCTACAAGACGTGCCAGGAGGAATCCATGCTGCGCTACATCCTCCAGCGACTCCTCGCCGCCGTGGTGACCATCTGGATCGCCACCATCGCCGTGACCCTGCTGATCCATGCGGTACCCGGCGATCCGGTGGAGATCATGTACGCCACCTTCCAGTCCACCCCCGAGCAGATGGCCGAGATTCGCGCGCGCCTCGGACTGGATCGGCCCATCTATATCCAGTATTTCATGTACCTGGGACGGCTGTTCCAGGGCGATCTGGGGCGTTCCATCGTCGGTGACCAGCCGGTTCTGGATATCCTGCTGACCCGGTTTCCGGCCACGCTGGTGCTGACCATCGCGAGCCTGCTGGTGGCCATGGTGGTGGGCATGAGCCTGGGATTCCTCGCCGCCTACAAGCGCGGTACCCTCACCGATGTGGGGGCGATGGTGCTGGCCATCATCGGCGTGTCCATGCCCCACTTCTGGCTGGGACTGCTGCTGCTGTTCCTGTTTTCCCTGCAACTCCAGTGGCTGCCGGTGGCAGGCGGCGACTGGAAGAGCCTGATCCTGCCGGCGCTGACCCTGGGCCTTGCCAACGCCGCCGTGCTGGCCCGCCTCACCCGCTCGGCCATGATCGATATCTTCGATCAGGATTTCGTGCGCACCGCCCACGCCAAGGGGCTGCCCAAGACGCTGGTGCTGTATCGCCATGCGCTGCGCTCGGGGCTGGTGCCCATCGTCTCCATGCTGGGCTTGCAGTTCGCCTATCTCATGGGCGGCGCCATCGTGGTGGAGAACGTATTCGCCTGGAACGGGGTGGGGCGACTGGCCATCGAGGCCGTGTTCGCCCGGGATTATCCGCTGATCCAGGGCTTCATCCTGTTCTTCGCCACCGTGGTGGTGATGGTGTCGGTGGTGATCGACGTCCTCTACGCCTTTCTCGATCCACGCATCCGGTACAGCTGATGAACGCCGAGACCACTGTTCCCGTCGAGGATACCGTGCAGCGCCGGTCGCGGGGTTTTCTGGCGGCGCTGGTGATGAGCCCCACCGGGGCGGTTGGCCTGGCCATCGTCGGTCTGCTGATCGTCTGCGCCGTCGCCGCGCCCTGGATCGCCCCCTTCGATCCGCTGCGTATGGCCGCCGGCCCACGCCTGCAACCGCCCACGTGGAGTCACTGGATGGGCACCGACGACTTCGGCCGGGATGTGTTGAGCCGGGTGCTGTATGGCGCGCAACTGACGCTTCAGATCGGGGTGATCGCGGTGGGGATTTCCCTGACCTGCGGCCTGCTGCTCGGACTGGTGGCGGGCTACGCCAGCGGCTGGACCGAGCGGGTGCTGATGCGACTCGTCGATGTGCTGTTTTCCTTCACCGAGATCGTCATCGCGCTGGCCTGTCTGGCGATTTTCGGCATCGGCCTCACCAACGCCATGATCGCCATCGGCATTGCCTCGATTCCGTTCTATGCCCGCATCACCCACTCGGTGGTGCTGGTGGAGAAGGGCAAGCCCTATTTCGAGGCGGCGGTGTCGGCGGGCGCTGGCCACGGGCGGTTGATCTTCCTGCATCTGCTGCCCAACGTGGTGCCCACCCTCATCGTGGTGGGGACCCTGGGCGTATCCACCGCGGTACTGGCCGCCGCGGGCCTCAGCTTCCTCGGCCTCGGCGCCCAGCCGCCCCAGCCGGAGTGGGGCTTCATGCTCTCCTCCAGCCGGGATCTGATCAGCCGTGCGCCCTGGATGATGATTTTCCCGGGGCTTGCCATCGCCGTCACCGTGCTCGGTTTCAACCTGCTGGGCGACGGCATCCG
>Ga0207419_1000661_pt1 | contig 29534 bp, 23 predicted proteins | sample ElkSloMetagenome_4_FD_184723 | JGI IMG/M metagenome (GOLD analysis project Ga0207419, IMG submission 184723) | Hot spring microbial communities from Elkhorn Slough, Monterey Bay, USA - MD2A (version 2) | ecosystem: Environmental > Aquatic > Marine > Intertidal zone > Estuary: Microbial mat ... | reverse complement strand
TAGCCCACCATATCATTAGAAAGTCCTACTACAAACTTATATCTGCCAGGCATTTTTTCTCTTAGTGGCGGAATTTCTAAAGGCTCTATTTCAAAATCCTGGCCTTTTGGAGCCTCAATGCCACCGTTTACAATTTCTGGATAAATCTCACCCGGTACATGAATAAAGCTCGCTGGCCCTAAAGACCAAGCGGCAACTTCTGAACGCATCTTCATCCATCCTACCATACCTCTGTCAAGTACTCCAACAAAAGCAGCCAACCTGTAAAGCGGATTGTCTAGTTTTAGTGCTAATGATTTCACGGCTAAATTGATGGAAGCTTCCTTAATTTCTTCGGCGGTACTATCCAAAGCGGCAATGGCCAACATGGCCAGCTTTTTACCTTGGGCATCTGCTTTATTAAAACTTGGTTCTTTAAATTCTCGACTTGTTACTGGGTCCTTAACAGACATAGAAGGGTGCGTGGTCATCAATCCACCTATCGCACCATTTACATAAACTACTGTACCACCCAAACCCTTTGTGATTTCATTCCCTGAGGTATCATAAATACCTTTTTCCATATACTCTCGAACATAATGTGGAAAATCGGAACTAGATAAAAGGTTTTTATCCCAAAGTGTTTCTGGATGATTTGCCCAATTAACCAAAGTACCTAAAGTTTGATTGGTGGCAGTATCTATGGCTTGTAGCATGTACAGGCCGGGATCTAACACTTCAGGTTTTCTGGTATCTCCCACTAAATTTTCAGCTCCCAATAGATTTTTTGCAAACCTAATTTTGGCAGGTTTGGCATTTTTTGCTGCTGCTGTTGCGGCCGCAGCTATTTGCGAGCGCACGAGTTGCATATACTCTGCATTAATACCACTCTTAAAATAACCTGGCCCCCATAGGCCTAATAAATCGGGCGCTTCATGTGTATGGGTCGATGTTACAATGGTATAGTCAATGCCCGCAGACTCAGGAATCATTTTTCTCGCTGCTATAATATCATCACTGCCAAAACCTATAGCATCAATGGATACTAAGGCCAATTTAGTGTTGCCATCATCCAACACCATAGCCCTTGCCCAAAGTGTATCGCCAATACCATTGGCTGCACGGTATTTTCCAAAACCGGCCAACCAATAAGCATCAAATTCTCCATTGCCATTTACATCGGTCCATGTATCCCCATCTTCTTCGTGAAACTCCGCATCTCCGTTTACGTCTGTCCAAGTATCTGTTAATGGCGGATTGATGTGCATAGCAGCAAAACCAGCATGTATGGTACGTTTCTCTGTATTTCGTATGTTTAAATCTAACCAATAGCCAGCATGTCTATCCCAAAGTTGAATAGTCCCCCAAAGTACTATCCCCAAAATTATAGATCCTATGATTACCAGTGTACCTCTAAGCCATTTGCTCATGATGCATATTTTTATTATCTAAATACCAATCATTATTACTAATTTTCAGAAAAATATAAATTTAATCCAAATTGAAAGTGATATATGACTTGGCAAGAAGCGACTAAAAAATTTCTAGACCATCTAAAGATAGAAAGGTCTCTATCACCTAACACTTTGGATGCTTACAGGCTGGATGTACAGAAATTCAAAAATTATGTAATCCATACAGAAAATCCAATATTGCCTTTAGATGTAAAAAGAGAAAATGTTGAAGAGTTCTTAGCGCACTTGCACGATTTGCAAATTGCACCACACTCCCAAGCAAGAATTCTTTCTGGTATAAAAGGGTTTTACAAGTACCTCCATTATAATGATATTATCCCTTCAGATCCTACAGCGCTGATCACTACTCCAAAACTCACCAAAAAACTGCCAGATACCTTAGAGGTTTTTGAAATTGAAGCCATTTTAGATGCCATAGACCTTTCGAAAAAAGAAGGTGTTCGTAATAGGGCCATTATAGAAACTTTGTATAGCTCAGGTATTCGAGTGTCTGAATTGGTCAACATTAAAAAAGACCATTTAAATCTCGCTGCGGGTTACCTTAAAGTAGTGGGCAAAGGAGATAAAGAACGCTTTGCTCCACTTGGTAGAGATGCCCTTAAGTACATTCAAATGTATATTAAAGAAATTAGGGCAAAAATGAAGATCAAGCAAGGTTCTGAATCTTATCTTTTTTTAAATCGAAGAGGTTCGGCCATCTCTAGGATAATGATTTTTAATATTGTAAAAGACCTGGCACTAAAGGCAGGAATTAAAAAAAACATCAGTCCGCATACTTTTAGGCATTCTTTTGCTACGCATATGGTAGAAGGAGGCGCTGATTTAAGGGCAGTACAAGAAATGCTAGGCCATGAGTCTATCACAACCACAGAGATTTACACGCATATGGATATGGAGTACCTAAAGCAGGTCATCTTTGATTTTCATCCTAGAAGCCATAAAAAATATATCTTGCCAGATAGCGAGGAGGAAAACGAATAAAGGCCCACATGAGAGCAAAACTCCACGTGGGCCTTAACTATCTTAAAAATCGATATATCAATCCGTATATGGAATTAGATTGAAATCGATATTGACATCTTCTTCGTACTCTTCGCCACTTTCCAACATATCTATATCGCCCTCTTCGTAGTACCAGTTTACGGTTACCTCGCCATCTTGCTCGTCTTGATACTCTTCCAACAAGTTCAATATCTCTAAAAACCTTCTTGAGGAACTGGTATTGAAGTAGGTCATTTTAAAATTGAGTGTGATTTTCTTGCCAGGTTCTGTGAGGTATTTATTTAACCATTCAAAAACTGGCTGAAAAAACTCAACCGTGTATTCGTGATAAGACTCGCCCTCAATAGAGAGTATATCAGTTTCTGAATTAAAATCAATTTTAGGAATATAAGTTGAGCTTTCTATAAAAAAATTTTCCATGTGAAACCGAATTATTGTTTATTAATCTTTGCTGAAAGTATGAAAAATGGATTGCTACTATCTTCTCCTTTTATTTGATAATTGACTGGATTTCCTGATTTTCTTCTCATATCTATAAACCCGAGATTGGCACCAGGTTTATTAGGACGCTGCGGCATTTTACGCCTCATTTTGTACAAGTCTTTAAGCTCCTCTTCGCCTAGATTATTGAGCTCTTTAAACCTACTTTTTATTTCCTCGCTATCTTGCTGATGGATATAATTCCCGGAAGTGATCACATAATGGTCTTTAGTCTCACTTATTGCCAAAACCCCAACCCCTATGTTTCTGCAGTATTTTTCTGAATAGATCTTTTTAGCCGAATAATGGTGGATATTCTGTGCCATTTCAACCACCAAACCAAAAATCCTTTTAGTTAACAGCTTTGCATTCTCTCTATTCTTTAGATTAATATCTATGAGTCCTACTGTGTCCTGAGAAAAACTACCATTAAATGCAAGTGAAATTGCATGTTGCTCCAACTCATCTCTAAAAGTTTTCAGGCTGAATGCATCATGATTTTCCATTTTAATTACGCGTGATTTTTATTAATAAAGACGTAAAAGCAAAGCTTACACTTTAACTTTGTACCCTGCGTTAGCAGTATCTGAAGTCTTAACTTATATTTTTTTATATTATTACCTCATTACTGTGCTAAAATGGTAAGCGCACAGTCAAATTAACATAAGTTTTTGTGAACGATGTGAATATGTAGTTGGTTAAAACATAGGATTTTAAACACAGTGCTACATTTTAAATGAGGAATTCATATTAATTTGAAGTTTTTTAAATAGATAAGTTATTTTATGGTACGCGCTCTAACATTTTTAAGCTTAGTAACACTTACATTTTTCTTTTTTACTGCCTCTGCTCAAGATACGGGGAAACTAAAATTTGATAAAACCGCTCATAGTTTTGGTGATATCAAAGAGGAAGCTGGTCCCGCGACCATTTCTTTTACATTTAAGAATGAGGGGGACACACCAATTAAGCTTACATCTGTTCGTGCCTCTTGTGGCTGTACTACTCCTGAGTGGACCCAAGAACCTGTTGCTCCTGGAGAAGAAGGCGTCGTAACCGCCGCATACAATCCAAGAAACAGACCGGGCAAATTCAACAAATCGGTTACGGTAAAAACAGATGGAGAACCCGAACTTATCGTGTTAAGAATCTCGGGTAATGTAATTCCTAGACCTAAGGGCCCACAAGACCATTATCCTATGGAAATTGGCAATCTTCGTTTTAAATCAACACACGTTTACTTTGGCGATGTAATGCACGATGGTGCAGATACCGCCTCTACACTGGTTTACAATCAAGGTACTGAGCCAATTAACCTAAACCCTGAATCTACCATACTGCCGGCACATGTAACCATGAAAGCTTCTGCAAGCATTGTACAGCCTAAAGACACTATAAGACTATATTTCACTTATGATGCTGTAAAGAAGAACAATTGGGGATATAATTTCGATTATTTTAAGCTAAAAACCGACGATACAGAACAGCCAGAAAAAAGAATCAACATTTCTGCCACGATCAAAGAAAATTTTGGCAAATTGAGTGCTGAAGCAGCAAGGCCTAAAGTCCGATTCGATAAGGTTTCTCACGATTTTGGAAAGGTACAGCAAAAAAGCAAGGTCTCTACTACTTTTACCATAACCAATGAAGGAGAGGCACCCCTGTTGATCAGAAAAACAAAAGCTTCTTGTGGCTGTACTGCTACAAAACCAGCCAAAACAGAATTAGGTCCCGGCGAATCGACCACCATAGATGTTACTTTTAGCACAGGATCTTACAAAGGCAAGCAAAAGAAAAGCTTAACCGTAATAGTTAATGATCCAGAAACCCCAATGACAAGACTCTGGATAGAATCAGACGTACAAGTTCCTGAGAATACTCAAACCCAAGGAAATTAGAAGTTATTTTACTTTAAAAAAGCGATAAGAGTTCAACTTTTATCGCTTTTATTTTTTACAACTCGATGAGAATCCTCAAAAAAATATTCTTTGCAATATTTGCTATTGCTTTAATTTTTTCGCTAGCCGTTTCGTTGTTTGTCAATTTTTATCCTTCCTTTGGGGGTGAACCAAGTGCCCAAGACCAAGAGCTTTACAAAAAAATCGCTTTTTTTAAAGAAGGTAAATTTTATAATCCTGAGCCTACGCAAATGGGTTTTAGTTTCTCAAACATCCAAAAGCTCATTAAAGAATACAGCAGAGATGATGTACAGAGGGCACCTAAAGTACCACCTACAGTACATCAAATTGATTCTATAAATATTGCCAATTACAGCGATACCTTGCCAAGGATAACTTGGTTTGGGCATTCTGCATTTTTGTTGGAAGTAGGCACTAAAAAAATACTATTAGACCCTATGTTGGGTGAGTCACCTGCTCCGCATCCACTCTTGGGCACCAAAAGGTTTTACGAACAATTACCCATTGCCATAGAAAAGCTACCAAAGATTGATGCTGTAGTTTTTTCTCATGATCACTACGATCACCTAGACTACGAGTCTGTATTGAAACTAAAAGAAAAAACAGCAGCCTTTTTAGTACCCTTGGGCGTAGATGCCCACTTAGAGGCTTGGGGAGTAGAACATGGCAAAATAAAAAGTCTAAACTGGTGGGACTCAACCGATGTAGCAAACATCAAATTTATTTGTACACCCGCCAGGCATTTTTCTGGTAGAGGAATTCTTAACCGAGAATCTACCTTGTGGGCTTCGTGGATTTTGAAAATAGACGGATATAAATTCTATTTTAGTGGTGATGGTGGCTATGGCCAACATTTTAAAGAAATCGGCAGCAAATATGGCCCCTTCGACTTTGCCATGATGGAGTGCGGCCAATACAACGAAATGTGGGCCGACATCCACATGATGCCTGAAGAAACTGTACAGGCTAGCTTAGACCTAGATACCAAACTAGCCATGCCCATTCATTGGGGCGCTTTTACACTGGCACTGCATTCATGGACAGACCCCATAGAAAGATTTAGCAAAAAAGCCAGAGACGTTCAACTGCCATTTATTGCTCCTGAAATCGGCGAAGTCGTTTATTTAAATACCTACCCGCAAGTGAACGCTTGGTGGAAAAAAAACTAATTGCTTATTGGCTTGGCCAATAACTCATCAAGCTTCTTTTTGATAACAGTGTTTTTTTGGCTTCTAGTCAATACAACTGGTTCTGAAGCCCTAACGTCACAATTTTGTATAGGACAACGCTCGCAGGTTTGCCCAACAGCTACATCGGGTACGCTACTGTCGTTCCAAAAATTTACACGTTCTCTAAAGTTCTTATCTATTTGGAAGCCTAAGGTAAGACTGCAGTTAAAATCAGGGTTTGGATACTGCGGCCTTGCCAGTGAAATACAGAAATATTTATTGAGCGTACCTTCGTAACTTGATATCTGAGCCTCACATAGTGGGTTTTCATAGGCACTTTGCTCCAACTGTTTTGCAAGCCTTTCATTAATTTGAATAGAGATCCAGCGCCTGCAATAATGTTCGCTCGTAATGGTACCGTGCGGATGGTGCAACCCAGACAAATGCAACTCTTTGGTTAGCAAAAAATGGTTTCGCTTGGGCATATGCCTAATTTTTATAAAAAAGAGTTTGCTTAAATCAAAATAGCGAGGCAGCACGCTGGTGAGCCTGTGCAAAAAAGTTTCTGGCGAACTATTGTGCCGAAACATAATATTTAAAAAACCCTCTGCGTCCCACTTATATTTTTTAAAAAACCGCTCAAAGTCTTTTACCAACTCTTGCTCTGGCAACAGTAAAGCACCTGCAAAATAAGTTGCTTTAAAATTATTTAAAATTTCATCAAAAGAATTTACAGATTGCCAAGTGTAAGTATAAGAACGCTCTTCCATTTGCATGTAATGATAGGCTACCTCTCTGCTTAGCACAAAAGTTTTTTGTTGATCTGTTAGTCTTCCGTCTATCATCAGCTTTCCTTTTTTTTTCTTTTCCATTCTTAAAACAGACCTAAAATTTGAAAGCTCAGGATAGCTCAACAAAGTTGATTCGTCTATTTCATAATGGCATTTGTTTGTAAGATAATCTTTTAAGCTGCTGAGTAGATCTTTATCATCCCTAAGAAAATTCTCCCTAAATTGTTCTGTAGCTCTTTCAATCTCTGGAAAATAATTCTCGTGCATTTCTTGGTAAGTACGCAATACAGAAAAGTAGAAATTCTCTACAGTTAAATTGTAGTTTCTAGAAATCTCAATAAGTGTACTTATAAAGGCATTGAGTTTAGACGGTGCATTGGAAATCAATTCCAACAAATTACCCGGTTGTATGCCAAATACATCTAAGGGCAATTCGCTAAGAATATTAGACTTAAGGATTTCTGAAAGCGGCCCTAGCTTTTTACTCAGCTTTAAAGAAACCAGCCAATCATAAGAAACATCTAAGGCTTCTGAAAGAGCAAAAATCTTATCGGCTTTAGGATATTTTTTCCCTTTTTCTATCTCATTGAGGTAAGAGATAGAAATATCTGTTTTTTGAGATAGCTGTGCTAAAGAGAGATGTTTTTCTTGCCTGAGCAACTTGAGCTTGAGCCCAAAAATCAATCTGATGTTTTCTTCTTTTACCACGCTTATTCACTTTATAATTCAACCGTATCCTGCTTTTAAATTTAGCAAAATGATAGCGAATAAGCCTTATTAAAACGAAAATTTAACTTTTAGTAAAAATTCGCCATAAATATGTAGCGGTATTTTATCCTTTCTCCATTTCTATAATAGCCCTAAAGTGTGCCTCGGCAATTAAATCTCTGCCCTCTTTGGTAAGCAGGTACCTTTTACACTCGTATGGGTTGGTCATGAATAAGTTTTCGGTTAGAATGGCAGGCATTTTTGTTCGCCTAAGTACATAGAACACTTTTTTGTGTTCGTCGTGCTCTCTGTCGGGATCACCGTCTTCGTAAGCTTGCTCACGAAATCTTATTTTATCATCAAAAATAAAAGCTTGTTTTATATGCTTAAAAAAGGTAGTCGCCACTAAATCTGCACCTGTAAGACCTTTGCTTGTCCAAATCTCAAAGCCGCCTACACTTTGATCTTCAAAAGCATTGGCATGTATAGATATATAAATGCATTTATGCCCTGCATCGTGCAGCTCATTCGCACGGCTAACCCTGGTTCTTAGAGTGATATCATCATCTTCAGGAACGATATTTACATAATCTACACCTGCATACTGGCACATCTCGATCAACCTTCTAACAATTGCTCTGTTGAATTCTCCCTCAAAAAGTTGAGGAAAGCCATCACCCCACTTAGGGCTACGTTTTCCTGGAGTTTGGTATTTCCCTGCGATAACACCACCATGACCTGGGTCGAATAACCATAAAAATTTACTCATTATTAGATGAAATTTGTAACTGCTGTACAATGTAAGAAAATTTTTAACAGCGCACACCTTACGTTTTAAAAAGGGTAAAATTACGCTTTAAAGCCCAATCAATAACTATAAAAAGCATGGTATTAAAAAAGATACTGCCGTAAACATTAGCGGTATTTCGCACACTACTTGCTAATAATTTTGTTAAACTAATATAAGCCTTTATTTTTCGACTATGATACGTTTTGCTTTTTTATCTTTCATTGCACTAGTTGTTTGGATCAGTGGTCATAATGCTTCTGCACAACAGACCAATCCAAAAAAAAGAAGGAGTCCTGTAGGCCTTGCTACTTATAAGAATGGAGATTTTTATGCAAAAGTGACCTACGGCCGACCCTACATGAAATACCAAGCCTCTTACCCTTTTGGCTACAATGTGCCATGGCGTAAAATTTGGCGCACCGGCGATGATGATGCTACCGAAGTGACCATTACCAAAGATGTAACCATAAACGATAATTTGCTGAAAGCAGGCACCTATGCGCTATTTACCATACCCGACACCGCAGAGTGGACCATTATTTTTAACAAAGAACCCGGGCAGTGGGGCTTGTACAATTACAACCCAGCCAAAGATGCTTTTAGAACGAAGGTACCTGTTTACAAAGCACCCGGGCAGTTTAGGGAATTCACCATCTTTTTACAAGGCACGCCCAAAGGCGCAGACATCTTTTTAATTTGGGACAAGACGTCTATTAGAATACCTATGGTTATTAGGGAGGAGGAAAATTAAACTTACCCCTCCTCGCCAACGTCCTTTACCAATAAAGTAAGCACTGAGGCCAATACAAATGCACCTGCTCCCAACAGAATAACATCAATGGCTTGATTATCGAAAAATTTAGACATTAAATAGCCCAAAATAGAAGCAGCGGTAATTTGAGGTATTACAATAAAAAAATTAAAAATGCCCATGTAAATACCCATTTTATGCGCTTGCAGAGCGCCTGAAAGCATGGCATAAGGCATGGTGAGAATGCTGGACCAAGCTAAACCAACGCCTACCATAGAGAGATAAATCAGATTGGCATTTTCAGGTCCATCAATCCATGAAATTGACCCTAAACCGACAGCACCTGCCAAAAGGCAAACCATGTGTACAAACTTTCTGCTAGTTCTTTTGGCCAAGTAGGGAAGCAAAAATGCCAACAATGCAGAAAATAAATTATAGGCCGCAAATGCCAAACCTACCAAATCAGCACCATCGTTATATAGTTTAGAAGTAGGATCTTCTGTACCAAAAACATGCTGGGTTACCGCTGCAGTAGTGTAGATCCACATACTAAAGAGTGCAAACCAAGAAAAGTACTGTACTACGGCCAGCTGCACCATGGTTTTGGGCATGTTCACAAAAGAGGAAAAGAACTCTCCAATGCCGTGTACCTCTTCCTCATAATCTCCTTCTGAAAATTCTTTCAATTCTTGTGGAGAATATTCAAAGCTGCGCATGACCGTCCAAAGAACGCAAACAAAAAAGGCAAAAGCCCCCAAATAGAAAGCCCAGACCACTGAAGGCGGGATTTGTCCTTCGGGTGCTGTATTGGCTACTCCAAACCAGTTAGTAAGCATAAATGGCAAGGCAGAAGCGATCACTGAACCGACGCCAATGAAAAAAGTCTGTACGGCAAAGCCTTGGGTGCGCTGCCTGTTTGGCAACATGTCGCCCACAAATGCTCGAAACGGTTCCATAGAAATATTGATAGAGGCATCCATGATCCAAAGCACGCCTGCTGCCATCCATAAGGCCGAGGAGTTGGGCATGGCAATTAAAGCCAAAGAGGCGAAAATGGCCCCAATCATAAAATAAGGGCGGCGGCGGCCCCATCTCGGGCTCCAAGTGCGGTCGCTAAAATATCCTATAATAGGTTGAATGAGCAAACCAGTTACCGGTGCGGCCAACCATAAAATCGGGATTTGGTCTTTATCTGCGCCAAGGGTTTCGAAAATACGGCTTACATTGGCGTTTTGGAGGGCAAACCCAAACTGTACGCCCATAAAGCCAAAGTTCATGTTCCAAATTTGCCAAAAACTTAACTTGGGTTTGGCAGCCACGCTAGATTCCATCTTTCCTATTTAGAATTAAATCAAACAATGTAGTGCATCCTTCTAGAAAAAAGGATTGGTTTACAAGTATAGTAAGAAGATGGTTTATAGGGATAGTTATTCGATTTCTAAAGTAGAAATTCTTTTAGAGATTAGGAAATTTGATAAGCAAATACTAACCCAGTCTGAGGCTTTCAGTCCGAGACTTAACTTACAGACTGGATGATATTTTCTTAATAAACAAACCTTCCCTTCTCGCTTTCAATAATCAATTCTTTTTTATCGGTAGCTTCTACCCTACCTACAATTTGGGCATCAAGGTTAAATGATTTTGCTATACCGATTATTTCTGGTGCGCAATCCTCTGGTAAATAAATTTCCATCCTATGCCCCATATTAAACACCTTGTACATTTCTTTCCAATCTGTTTGGCTTTCTTGATGGATGATTTCAAAAAGAGGAGGCACAGGGAAAAGGTTGTCTTTTACGATGCGTAAATCATCTACAAAATGTAACACCTTGGTTTGTGCGCCGCCGCTGCAATGCACCATGCCATGCACATGCTTATGCATACGCTCCAATACTTTTTTAATAATAGGAGCATAGGTTCTGGTTGGAGAAAGCACCAACTTGCCCATATCCAAAGAAACGTTTTCTAAGATATCTGTCAGTTTCTTACTGCCTGAATACACCAATTCTTCGGGTACGAGTGGGTCAAAGCTTTCAGGATATTGTTGGGCGAGATATTTGGCAAAAACATCGTGCCTAGCAGAAGTAAGACCATTGCTGCCAATGCCGCCATTGTAGCTTTTTTCATAGGTTGTTTGTCCGTAAGAAGCCAAACCCACAATCACATCACCCGACTGAATATTGGCATTATCGATAATCTGTTTTCTTGGCACTCTCGCCGTTACGGTACAATCTACAATTATCGTCCGTACCAAATCTCCTACATCGGCGGTTTCGCCACCTGTGCTATTAATGGTTACTCCATAGCCTCTCAACTCTTCCAAAATTTCTTCTGTGCCTTCAATAATGGCAGAAATTACCTCACCGGGGATTAAGTTTTTATTTCTGCCAATAGTGGAAGAAAGAATCATATTATCAGTAACGCCCACGCAAAGCAGATCATCTACATTCATGATAATGGCATCTTGGGCAATACCTTTCCAAACCGATAAATCTCCTGTTTCTTTCCAATAAAGATAGGCTAAGGAAGATTTTGTACCTGCCCCATCTGCATGCATTACATTACAAAATTCGTCATCGCCACCTAAATAATCAGGCACTACTTTACAAAATGCTTTTGGGAAAAGACCTTTATCTAGATTGGCTATGGCCTTGTGTATATCTTCTTTTGATGCTGAAACACCTCGGTTAGAATATCTCTCAGACATGATTTTTTTCTTGCAAATTAAAGGAAAATAGTTGAGATAGTTATTAGAGTTTAGTTGTTAGAAGTTGGCCCTGCCTTTTACAAATCAAAGTTCGAGCTCAGGAAATCCCGAACGACTCTGATTTTGTTGGTGGGACATCAAGTGAAGGCATGATAAACGCCATATAGCTTTGTAAATCGACTGTACAACTCAACAACTTCACAAGCTTTTACCGTACAACTTCACCAATTGCTCAGCACAGGCCTCACCATCCATAGCAGCAGAGGCAATGCCACCTGCAAAACCAGCGCCTTCTCCGCTGGGAAAAAGTCTTTTTATCTGCACGTGCTCCAAAGTTTCCCTGTCCCTCGGAATCCTTACAGGTGAAGATGTTCTGCTCTCTGTGGCTACAATTTGTGCCTCGTTACTCAAATAACCATGCATTTTTTTGCCAAAATGCTTAAAGCCAATCCTTAACCTTTCTGAGATGAAATTGGGCAGAATGGCATCCATATTTACAGAAGTAAGCCCTGGTTGGTAAGAGGTATCTAATAGACGCTTAGAGGTTTTTCTTCTCACAAAATCTCCCAATAGTTGGGCTGGGGCTGTCTGTGTTTTTCCGCCCGCTTCAAAGGCTTTTTGTTCAATATCTTTTTGAAAGTGCATCCCTGCCAAAACCCCATACTTTTCATAAGCTTTTAAATCGACTGGCTCTACGGGCACTACAATACCCGAATTGGCATATTTAGAATTTCTTCGCGATGGCGACATACCATTCACTACAATTTCGCCCGGAGCAGTTGCCGAGGGCACAATAAATCCACCTGGACACATACAAAAAGAAAATACGCCCTTCTGCTTTCCCTTGTACCTTACTTGACTTACCAGTGAATAAGCTGCTGCGGGTAAGAAATCGCCACGTTCTGGCATGTGGTATTGCAAACGGTCTATGAGCGATTGCGCATGTTCTACCCGAACACCTAAAGCAAAAGACTTTTGTTCAATGTGTACTTTTTTGTTTTGAAGCAACTCAAAAATATCTCGAGCTGAGTGTCCCGTGGCCAATATTACCCCAATGCCCTCTACATGTTCTCCGCTTTGAGTTACTACGCCTTTGATCGTGTTTTCCTTAATGATCAAATCGTCTACCCGAGTGTTAAAATGGATTTCGCCACCAGCATCTAAAATACTTTGCCTAATGGCTTGTACAATGGCAGGTAATTTATTTGTGCCGATGTGGGGATGCGCCTCCACCAAAATATTTTCATTGGCACCATGGGCCACAAATATTTCTAGTATTCTTCTAAAATTTCCCCTTTTTTTTGATCTTGTGTAAAGCTTACCATCTGAGTAAGTTCCTGCGCCCCCTTCACCAAAACAGTAATTAGATTCTGGATTAACCACATGTTCTTTGTTTATGGCTGCTAAATCCCTTCGCCTTGCCCTTACATCTCCGCCCCTTTCGACAATGATCGGCTTGTAACCGAGCTCTAATAACTTAAGTGCCGCAAACATACCTGCGGGCCCACAACCTACAATTACTACAGGCTCGGCTTTATCAACTTGCTTAAAATCTTTATCATAATTTAAAAGCGAAGGTAGCTCACTCCCCGAAGCAATCAGTATTTTTACGTTTACCTTAACATTTTTGCCCCGTGCATCTACCGACCTTTTGAGCAATCTGTAATTTTGATTGGTAATTCCTTCTCCGTGTTTTCGGGCGAGAAACTGATGGAGCGCTTCCTCATCGAAAGCAATTTTTGGAGGCAATTTATATTCTAATTCTTTAAGCATGATTATTTTAGTGTAAGGTGTCTATCCTCAAAATCTTATACAAAGCTACGTTTTTAAAATCATACTTATGCCAAAACATGTGCTCCATAAATAAAAGTGAAAACATACTAAGTGCAACCATTATAATTGGCGATAAAAAATATATCTTAAACCGCTTTTTTATTTGTTTATTTATAGAACTTAATGAACAATATGCCTTAGGTTGAGTTTTAAAAATTATCTAGTAAGCTTATTGTATCATTGTAAATAAATACAAAGCTGTTTGTATATTTTCTAAGCACACTTAGAATTTAAACATGTAAGAAAACCAACACAACTTATGCTTAATCTTAATGTAACCATAGATCAAGACTCTGGATTTTGCTTTGGGGTAGTGTATGCCATAGAAATGGCCGAAGATATTTTAAAAGAAGAAGGCAAGCTTTACTGCTTGGGAGATATCGTGCACAATGATGAGGAAGTGAAGCGCTTAGAAAAAATGGGGCTCATCATTATTAATCACGATGAATTAAGTTCTTTAGAAAATGAGAAAGTATTGATTAGGGCTCATGGTGAACCTGCTTCTACTTATGAAACAGCTCTAAAAAATAATTTGGAGTTGATAGATGCCTCCTGCCCTGTTGTGTTAAAATTGCAAAACAGAATAAAAAACGCTCACGATAAAGAAGAGAAAATATTTATCTACGGAAAGCATGGGCACGCCGAAGTAATTGGCCTAAAAGCCCAAACAAGTGATGAAGCCGTTGTCTTTCAAGATATTAATGAACTTAACGTTGAGGAACTTCCGAAGGAAATTACCCTATTTAGCCAAACCACAAAAAGCACCAGTAAATTTTATGAAATCTCTGATACACTAAATAAGGCAGGCATTAAGGTAAACTCAAATGACACCATTTGCCGACAAGTCTCAAACAGAGATAAACTATTAAAAGATTTTGCTACCAAATTTGATAAGATAATTTTTGTGTCAGGCACCAAATCCTCGAACGGGAAAGTACTTTACAACATCTGCAAGTCGGTAAATTCCGACACACATTTTATTTCGAGCCCCTCTCAATTAGAGAAAACTTGGTTTAATAAAGATGACTCGGTGGGTATTTGTGGGGCTACTTCTACTCCTATGTGGCTTATGGAAGAGGTAAAAGAACACTTGCTTAAATTATAAATTTGCCAATAGTATATTACTTTTTTCATTTGCGGTAATTTCACGGAACATTATCAGTATTTCATCAATCTTTTTACTACCCTCAATGTGGTTAAAGTCCCAATGGACAGCCCTTCTGTCCTCTAGCATATTTAACACATGGCTAATGGTAAGCTTGTTAATGTCCATAGCCGGATGAAAACTCCTCTCAGAACCATTGAGCACTTCTACAATTATTTTTGATTTTAAGAGCATGTTCAATATTTCGTGCACCACTTTAATAGGTACTTGCAATCTTTCTGCTATTTCTCCCTCTTTGGTCGGTGTTTTTGCTTCTGAAAAATCTTTCACGATAAAATGAGCGATCAGCAATGCCAACTTCTTTAAGTTGTACTCATTCAACTTTTCAGAAGAAAATTTTTGCCTATGCAATTTTTCATTCTGTATGGCATAGGTGTATGTAGCCCCAAAAACAACGATGAACCAACTAACTTGTAGCCAAACCAAAAAAAGCGGAAGCGCTGCAAAGCTCCCATAAATTGCATTGGCCCTTGCTGCACCTATCTGAAAGTTTACATAAATCCATTGAGTAATGATAAAGAGAGAACCAATGACAATACCACTCTGTATGGCTGCCTTCCAAGAAACATTGGTATTTGGCAACAGCATGTAGATCATAATCATGAGCAGCCATATTAATGCGAAGGATACAAATTCTAAAGAGAAAGTTATCGCAGTGTCTAGCACTCCAAACATATTTATATTGTCTGTCGCACTTTCTACGCCAGAAATAACAAATACAGATATGCTGCTAGAAATAACAAACAATACTGGCGCAATGACAACAAAGGAAGTATAATCGGTAAATTTTCTATAAAAAGGCCGTGGTGTGTCTATATCCCAGGCTTTGTTAAACGCGTCTTCTATAAAATTAAGAAGCTTTAGTACACTGTAGAACACAATCACAAACCCGATTCCAGCTACGATACCCCCATTGGTATTTTCCAACATAGATCTTGAAAATTCGATCAACTTCTCGACTACTTCTCCCTGTCCGTATAAATTTTCTCTTATCTGCTCTTCCAATATACCATCTATGCCAAAACCTTTTGCCACGCCAAAAGCCATTGCTAAAACAGGTACAATAGAAAGTAAGGTAAAAAAAGTAAGCGCCGATGCACTTAAATTACCTTCTTGCTTTACATACCTTTTTGTTGCGATGAAAATGATTCTTAATTGTTTATAAAGTTGCTTTTGTAATGGGTATAATGATTCGTTATCAGCATCCCAAATATCTTTATTAAAAAAGTTGGTAATTTTTTTGATTAGCCTGTTCATGGAAATTAAAAATTAAAATAGCTATAAAACAGGTACGCAACCCCTTAAGTCAGTTTTATAACAAGATGTATCATAGTGGAAAAATCTATTCGAAATCTTGGGTATTTCTCAAAAGTTAAATGTTGATAAGTTAAGCGTTATTTCACTATCTGTAGATAGAATGTTAGGCATTAGCTTAACAACTCACTTTTTGAGGAAAAGATCATTAGTCAAGTTTCATCTATAATTATAAGTGCTTGTAAAGCTTTACTGATTGAAAATGTCTGTACACCACTTGTTTAAAGAGTTTCTTGGTTACGAAACATGATTTCCCCTACTTTTCTTAAAAGTTTTGAAACAGAAATAAATAATTTTTTAAAAAATCATTTTAATAATTTTCTGTTTAGTAAATAATAAGCAATAAATACATTAAATCAAGTCTTGCCATTGGCAAAATCAATTTAGTTATAGAATCGCACATTTTTTTATAAACAAATTTTTTCTTTTGCTCTTTAACAGAACCTATATCAATCAGTTTTTTTTGGCGGCTTTAGTGTTGGTTTTTCTCAACAGTTTGGAAGGTTACTCCCAAATTGTTATTAATGGCAAAAAAACGATTCCCATTACTGATGGCCCAAGACTTAATATATCTAAAAGAAAGAAGGTAAAGATTTTTAAGAGGTCCAATAAACTGAAAACCAAAGGCTCAAGCACGGTTCCAAACTTAAAGGGGCAGTCGCGTTTTAAAGGCTCGATAAGACTGAATAAGATTAAGAGAAGAAAAAACAAGGCAGCATTATTTAGGGGTAATATCAAAGATAGAAGTAGCGGCAGTTCTTACGATATTGCCAGAAACTACAAGGGAAATTTTAAGGTGCGCAAAGGAAAGACTAACCGTCGTACTATAAAAAGGTATAGTGGAAACTTTCTTGTGCAGAACAAGCGAAGAAAATCACTTAATAAACTTCGTCCTATCTATGTAAAAGTAGCTCCTAAAAACAAAAGAGGAAATGCTATAAAAAAATACTCTGGCAACATTAAGCTACGTAGACCAGGCAGTTTTAGACACGCAGGGAGCAATTACCGTGGCGATATTAGAATTAAAAAGAGCCGTATGGCTAGCCGTAGGCGTGCAAGATACCATGGAGGCCCTGTTAATCCTTTAGAGCGCGCTAAATATAGAAACCAACTGATCAAAAACTCTAGGCGCAAAGATGGCCAATATGGTAAAAGGCCTAAAAAGCGAAATCGCAAAAAAGTAAAGCTAAAATACGATACCAGAGAAGGTAGAATTTGGCAGGACCATTGATTTTCTACTTAGTACTCACAAGCTTTCAGATCATTTTTCACATAGTAAGGTTTGTAGTTTTTGGCCTCGGTATCCATACAACCGCAAAGGTTTAGTAACTCTATGTTCTTAAAATCGATTGGATGGCTTTCTGCTTGCAGGGCAATGTAACCCGAGGTTAAAATTTCCCCGTCTTTTTCAAGCCAATAGTTTTTGTCGTCTGCTACACCAAAATCTGCCCAATCGTCTCTATTGTTGGCATTGCTGATAAAACCACCTCCTACTTGTGGTTTGTCAAACTTAAGCACCGTATCTCCTTCAACCAAGAATGCCATGTACTCACCGCCCATTACTATAGCTTCAGCATGTACCCATTGGTCACCATGATAGGTTTCAGAACTAGAATTGATGCAATGTGTGTAATTAACGGTATCTCCCATAACCACCGCTGTGCCCGGTGTACAAACATTTGCAGTGGTTCGCTCACCTTCACCCAAGCCACCTAGTAGCTGCAGTTCAATCGAAACAGGAAAGTGCTGATCAAAATCGTTACTTTCAGCAGATTGCGAATGTAGCATTATACCGCTATTCCTGACATTCCAGCTTGCCCCACCCTTGGTTTGTTCACCCACAAATCTGTAGTCAAACTTCAATTTATAATAGTCATATGGCTGCTCATAGTACAGATGCGCATATTTATTATCAAAGGTTTCGTAATTATCATAGCTGATGCGCAAAATGCTGTCTTCTACGTAAAATGTATTTTTGAAATTGCGGTTAAGTTCTTCCCCTGCAAATTTTATTGTCCAACCGCTAAGGTCGACTCCATTAAATAAGGAGACCCAATCCTCTTTTACTTCAACTTTTTCCGTTTTTTTAGACTGGCAGGCAATTAAGGCAAAAGTTATTATCAGAAATAATACTGTATGTAGACGCATTTTCTTTTTGCTTTAAATATAAAGCAAAATCTGAATCTCATGCCTCAAATTTTCAGTAAGGTATTTTCTAATAGTTAAAAAAAAGAGCCTTAAAAGGCTCTTAAATCTCAAATGTTATTTACGTAGAACCGCATTTTTCCAACAATCTCATCTTTGCAATAAGCTGGACAAATGAGGTAACCCGCATTTTCTGGATATGGCTTCTGACCAAAGGCAAACTGATCCCCATCTAAATAAGTATAGGTATAACCTAAGGCGTCTAAAACCGCTTTTTCTGCAGCCCAAACCCATTCCGGAATATTCTTCTTCATGATCAAGGCCACATCGTATTTACCCGTAGCTAAGCTGTGCAGCCTTGAATCTGACTCTACCTTGATTTTATCATCAGAAATACCGATAGACTTGAGTAATTTTAGATACTGCATGCTATCGCCTTGTTCAGGATACCCATACACCAAATCTTCTACCTTTTTTACAGGTATCTTAGGCAACTCTTTTGAGGTGCCGTTCTTGGTCATTTTAACGGTCTCATCAATGATTACACTATAGGTAACATCTTTTTTAGGATAACTTACAATGCTGGTAATGAGGCCATCTTTGGGATCAAAAAAGGCTCCCCTAAAACTAAAGCCACTCTTTTTTTGAATGTATTGATCTGAATTGCAGATTTCATCTATAATGAAGTAGCTTTCGTGGGGCACAATCTCTTTATGCCTTGAGTGCTCAGAGATAAACATGTAATAAGGGTAGTTCTCAGCAATTTTTTGATTGATTAGTAAATTGACTTCTTTATCTACTTCGCTGTAAATTTGACCGTTTGGTAGAGACTTTACATCATGCTCTTTTTCAAACTTATCTAACATTAACTTTGAAGTTTCATTAGACAGATTATCTAAAAATTTTGCAAGACTCTTATAATAACTTTGCATAGTATTGGGTGGGTGCTTAAGTTAAAAAAATATGGTGCGTTAAATATCCTTGTAACGGAAAAAACTTACACGTATTATATAAATCTTATAACTTACTCCCACATTTATTGCAATAGATTGCATCAAAGTCATGACCTTCGGCAGAGCAAGAGGGACAGGCCTGCGTACTAACGGGCATCTCGTTACTCTTGGCCAATTCTACAGAGACTATACCCGTTGGAACCGCCAATATGCCATAACCCATGATCATAATAAATGCAGCAATAGATTGCCCAAGCACAGTGTTAGGAGCAATATCTCCATAGCCCACTGTGGTGAGTGTTACTATGGCCCAATAAATACTCACGGGTATGCTAGAAAAGCCATTTTCTTCACCTTCTACTAAATACATTATCGTGCCCATGATTACGGTAATACAAAGGACTGTAACGAGAAAAACAATTATTTTTCTACTGCTGGCCTTTAAAGCGGTTGCCAATTGCTTGGCCTCGCCAATGAAATGTACCAATTTGAAAATCCTGAAAATACGTATCAAGCGCAATGTTCTTATCACCAAAAGAGATTGCGCTCCTACAATAAAGAGACTCAAATAAGTGGGCAGTATAGACAACAAATCCACTATACCGAAAAAACTAAACATGTATTTGCTTGGCCGTAAAACAGACATTAGCCTAGCGAGGTATTCTAAGGTAAAAAGAAAAGTAAATACCCACTCTAGCACCAATAACCAATCGCCGTACTTCTCTCTTATGGAGGCCACACTATCCAAACTAACGATGACCACACTAATAATAATGGCAATGATCAAGGCCACATCAAAAGTCTTACCCCAAAAGGTATCTGCTTCGAAAATTACTTCGTGGGTCGCTTTTCTCCAGCCGGTAAGTTCTTTGTCCTTTCTGGTATTCATCGGTTATCTTCTCAAAAAGTACTACTTAAGCAACAATTTAAAAATCTTTGAACAAAAATACTTTTATGGCAATGAAAAACTGTTTATTCTGCGAAGAATGAATTTTTTAAAGTATATTACCCAATATTTTTTACGAATTGATTACTTTTATAGGTAATACTGCTTACATACCGGTGTTCTGAATCCATCTGATTAGCACTTCCAAATATTCCTATTAATTAAAGAATCCGCGTACCCTTGAAGCTTAGCACAAAGGTCAACTACTTTGAATAAAAGATAATTTTGAAACTTAAACTATTTCAGATAAATGCATAGTGCGCAACTACGACAGATTTGCTTTTTATCATTGCTACTTCTGTCTTTCAACACTGTACTTTCACAACAATTTACCGAGAAAGCCAATTCTTATAACATAGATTTAGATGGGCAAAAAGATGGTGGATTCTCTTTTGGAGACTTAAACAATGATGGTTTTTTAGACTTGGTTGTCAATACCTCAGAAGACGATGCCGCACACAGAACTCGGGTGTACTTCTTCAACCCTCAAACTCAAGTTTTCGATGATGTAACCTTAGAGAAATGCCCCGCATGTGCTTCAGAGCAAGCAGGCAGTAATTTTACTGAGCGTTCTTTAGTTATTGCCGACTTTAATAATGATGGCTACAAAGATTTTGTAAGAAATAATTCTAAAAGGCTAGATGTTTTTCTTAACAACGGTGCAAACAGCGGATTTACTTTTGGTGTAGGCCCAACCTTAGAGCCTAATTTCTTTTTATTTACCACAGACCTCACCAGCGACAACCCACCCAATGGCATAACCAATGGCATGAACACAGAAGGCATTGGCGTGTTGGACTACGATAACGATGGTTGGTTGGACCTCTTTATTGAGAACCACAACTGGGGCATGGAAATCTACAGAAATACTGGCGATGCAGACAATCTGTTCGAATATGTTTCTCCTGAAGTTACAGGCTTGCCCGCCGGTGTTGGCGCAGAAGTAAACGATAACTTTGGAGAGAGGGTCAGCGGTGATTATGCTGCTGTAACCGACTTTAACGATGATGGCTACATAGACATAATCGCTAGAAAAAGCAGCGGTATAGATTTCGATTTGATGCAGAGAGACCCCAATGGTATGGGCTTTATAAATGGGCAAGACATTCAAGATGCCTTTAACTTAAACAAAGGAGGTGTAGCTTTTCATGATTTTGATAACGATGGCGATTTTGATTTGATATGGACTGAGGCAAAACAAACCTTGCTTTACGAGCAAACTCCCGATGGTTTTACAGAAATTACGCCTGAACGCTCAGGCCTAGATGTGAGCCAAGCAACAAAAATTGATGGTGTAGCCGCCGGAGATGTAGACAATGATGGAGATATTGACATTTTTTTAACCGATAGCTTAGGGAGTAGCTTTTTGTTCATCAACCAATTGAACAGCAGAGAAATCGGAGAAAATACTGGGACACCCCTAACTTTTGAACGCAACAATTTGGGCATTGACCTACAAGCCGATGGTGAAGGTTGCCTATTTGTGGATTTTGACAATGACGGCGACCTTGACTTATATGTGAACGTGAAAGAAGGAAGAAACCAATATTGGGAAAACAATTTGGCCGACAATGGCAGCGATGATTTTTTAAAGGTAAATGTATTTGAGAACCGAATCGAGGAAGACAGGTATGCCCTAGGAGCTACTTTAACTTTAAAAGACATATGTGGCGATATAATCAGTGGCATCAGAGAGGTAAATGGTGGTAGCGGACACGGTACACAAGATCCTTCTGAAGTAATGCTTACACTTCCAAACCTCACTCAACAACAGTATATACTTAATGTAAAATACCCTGTTTACAACGGAAGCAGAAAAGAAATCGATTTACTCATAGAACCGGGCGTAAAATCAATCGATGTGTTTCCTGATATGAGCAGTACAGCAATCGCCGACGTCAATTTTAAATTGAATGACGATGTATTTGAGTTGGTCAGCAGTGCTGAGCTGACAAGCAATCTACTAGTAAATGACACATTAGTTTTCTGCCCTGAAAGAAGCATAAGACTTTTAGACAATTTTTCTTCCCTTGGCGAAGCAAGCATTTTAGCAGACGGCAGTTTTTCTTTTATTGCTAATGATACAAGCGCTGATTTTTCTGCCACTTTTTCTTACGAAGTACAATGTGATGCTTGCGCATCCAAAAAAGATACAGCAAACATCACTATCAATTACCTTTATGAAGATGACCCTGGTGGAAGCGATTGCCCTGATTTTGCTCTGATAAATCCTATATTCAAAACAAAAGACTGTCTTTCTCCATTAGAAAGCCAAATTGCTGTACCTGCCTCTTGCGATAGCATATCAATCAGTATTTTACAAACTACACTACACGGCACCTTTACTTTGCTAGATGACCAAGGAAATTTTAGCTATGTTTTAAGTGAAAGCGACTTTATCGGTACGGATAGTCTTACCTATTCAGTGTTGTGCATTACTGATGAATGCGAAAAAATAGAGTCGACCACTATTTTTATAGATATACTCCCTGAGGAAGCCTCAATTCAACTCTCCGATGATTTGATTGATGCGACCACGAGCAATATTTGTGGTAATAGCGATCTGTCTTACAATATAGCCGATAATGATGTTTTTGAAAATTGTGTCTCTACTGTTTTCGAAATCATTGAAGCACCTGAACAAGGGGAGGTAAGCATAGACAACGAAGGTAATATCAACTACACTTTATTAAATAAAAGTTTTAAAGGAACCGATAACTTTACCTATAAAGCTACCTGCGAGAGTTGCGATAACTTGGCAGATACTGCAGCTGTTCAAATAGAAATAGATTGCACTACACCACCAACAGTAACAGATTGCGATACCTTGTTTGTAAGCGACCAATCTTTTAAAACCAAGGGCTGCCTTTCTCCCTTAAAGGCGAGCTTAAATTTAAGCAATATTATTTGTGATGAAATCCAAATAGACGCGGTTATACCTGCAAAACACGGAGATTTACAGTTTAGCGACGTAACAGGAGAGTTCATTTATACACTTAACGACTTAGATTTTGTTGGTAGAGACTCGGTTACTTATTCACTTAAATGCAGCAGTGAAATCTATTGCGATAGCATAGTAGAAAGTAAAATCTTTATTGATGTTTTACCTGAGGAAGCCTCTATTTTATTAGTAGATGATTTGCCCGATGACATAGGCAAATTCAATACTTGTGCAGATACCATTTTTACTTTCGATGTAGGCGCCAATGATCTTTTTGAGAATTGCGTTTCACTAGATTTCGAAATAGTGGCCATGCCTAAACAAGGAAGTGCGATCATTGATGATTTAGGCCTAGTAAGCTATACTTTAACCGAAGAAGATTTTATAGGATTTGATACCCTAAGCTATAGCGTTACTTGCGAAAGCTGCGAAAACTTGACCGACACAGCGGTGGCAATAATTGAAATTACACGTGAAAATGGAGTTTTAACACTTTTCGACGATTTGCCAAACGATTCATCAGGTGTATTAAATACCTGCGTATCAGATACATTAGTTGTTGATGTTACAGCGAATGATACCATAGAAAACTGTCAATCAACCACTTTCCAAATTGTTGACCAACCAGTAAATGGCCAGGCAAGTATTGATGGAAACGGCGAATTAACTTATGTTTTAGAAACTGCAGACTTTACCGGATTCGATACCTTAAGTTACTCGGTTACTTGCCAAAGTTGTGAGATACTAAGCGATACCGCCACAGTAGTGGTAGAAGTTGTTACCGAACCGGGCAAGTTAGTATTGTTAGATGATTTGCCTCCAAATACCGGAACTTTCAATACATGTGCAGCTAATGAATACTCTTTTAACGTATCAGAAAACGATACTACAGAAAACTGTAGCAATACTTTTTTTGAGATAGTTAGCCAGCCTACCAATGGCATAGCCAGCATAGACCAAAACGGCATTGTAAGCTATACCTTGAGCAATGAAGATTTTGTTGGCTTAGATACCTTAAGCTATGCAGTTACCTGCGAAAGCTGCGAAACGCTTACAGATACTGCAGTCGCTGTTATTGAGATAATTAATACCAACCAACCTATCATACTTTTAGACACAACGCTTTTTACTTCTTGCGAAACCGATGAGGTTCTTTCTGTTTCTTTAGGTCTAGAAAATCTATTTGAAAACTGTGATAGTGGCACAGTAGCTATTATCCGAGAAGCCACAGAGGGAGAAGCACAAATAAATGAAAACGGCACATTCACTTATAATCTACTTTCAGATACATTTAGTGGTGTAGATACCATTACTTACGAGGTCTTCTGCAAAGGTTGCGAAGAACAAACAGTATCAGCCTCGATATTTGTGGAAGTTGAATGCGAAGTCTGCGAAGACATTTCAGTAGAAAACCAAACATTTGAAATTGAAAGTTGTGGTAATGAAATAAACGATCAACTCGATCCTTTGGAGGGTTGCAATACGGTTTCTTATACTGTAATTACACCTCCAAATCAAGGCTCATTTACCTTTAGTGGTAATGATGATGGAAGCTTTACATATATTCTTAACAACCTAGAGTTCAATAATATTGATTCTGTGCTTTATGAAGTTACCTGTGTAAAAGATTGCGGCGAAAAATCAACCACAGCCACCATTTATTTCGACCTCACCAATAACACCCTAGAAATACCTGTAATTACCAAATTGGTAACACCAAACGGCGACGGCTTTAATGATTTCTTGAGAATCAATAACATTGAATGTTATCCTAACCATGTATTTAAGGTATTTAACCGATGGGGTAACTTAATTTTCGAGACAGACGACTATGAAAACACACCTGAAAAAGGATGGTCGGGTCAGGTAAATAAAAATACAAGCATTGCCCCAGGCTCATTTGTTGGCGATGGCACCTATTTCTGTGTCTTAGAATTTGGAAATGGCAATGATGTTTCAGAATATGTAGAAATTAGAGGCTCTGACCGCTAACATAAAAATTTAAAAATGAAAAAATTTACCACTACACTTTTTAAAATTGCTCTTTTATTAGGTCTTTGTGCAAGTAATGGATTTGCACAACAAGATCCCATGTACACACAGTACATGTTTAATGGACTTGTTATCAATCCTGCTTATGCTGGTATACACGAGTCTATTTCGCTTACAGCAGGTACGAGAATACAATGGACAGGCAGTGGTTCAGAAAAACCCTTTACCAATACTTTTTCGGTGCATAGTCCTATACAAGAACGCTTGGCCTTAGGCGCTACTTTTATTGATGATCAAATAGGTAGAACCAATAGAGACCGACTGAACTTAAATTTGGCCTATAGAATACCGATGGGTTTGGGCAAACTTGCTTTTGGGCTTTCAGGAGGATTTATGGCATATAACCTTTCTGCATATTCGGCCACAGAAGTAGGCGACCCAAATGATCCACTCAATGCTTCTTTTACTACTACTGAGCCCGAAATAGGCGCAGGTGTGATGTATTATACCGATGTGTTTTTCTTGGGTGTTTCTACCAATAATTTTTTGAGTAGCCAAGTGGATAATAACGAAGCGGCCATGCCTTTTTTTCAGACCGAGCAACACTTTATGGCCTATGCCGGCTATGTTTTCAACCTTAATGAAAATGTAAAACTCAAGCCCAATGTATTGCTTAAATATGTGGATGGCGCTCCTATACAGATGGACATCAATGCAAATGCCCTTTTTTATGATCGCTTTGGTGTAGGTGTTTCGTATCGTTCTTTAGATGCACTGAGCATTATTGGTGAGCTACAATTTCCTGATACTTTTTTTAGGCTTGGTTACTCATACGATTTGGTACACACCGATTTGTTTGGCCAACAATTTGGCACCCATGAAATAACCTTAAACTACAGATTTGGCATCCGCAAAAATGTATTGCTAACACCAAGGTATTTCTAGAATAGCTTTTAATACATCTTATGTTTTTAGGTTAAATTTTAACTAAAAGGATGCAGTTTTTAAAGTCAGGTTGACAAGTTATGGATGGTTAAGAGAAGCACAAAAGTGCAAATTACCACCTGCTTTTTTTTAGATAGTGTAGTATTTAATGCGCTTATGTTCTATCTAAAGGATATACAAAAACAAGTATTGTTGGAGAACTATTGAACCAACAAAAAAAGAAAACCATTAAATGAATGCCTTTTATACTAAGGAGGCTTGTTCTTTTTCTACAATATGCCCAATCACCTCAGACAAACCATTGTTATAAACAGGCTTAGTCAAGCAGTAATCAGCACCAGCATCTATAATCCTTCTCTTTTCAGTTTCAATGGTGAAATTGATTACCGCCACTACAGGTAGTTTCTCTGACTTCTTAATCACTTTATTAATTTTTGAAGCCACCTCATCCACTTTTGCGTCGGGGAGGTTGTCGCTGATCATGGCTAAGTTGTAAGAATTTGTGGCGAGCTTATTTAATAAATCCGTACTGTTATTGACTATTTCTGTCTCCCAACCTCTGCGAGAAAGCATAAGTTGCATGTGTTTGGCATCGATAGTACGTAGATCAGCGATAATTGCTTTGCGATGATTCTTCATTAATATATAACTTTGCTAATAATTAATAGAACTATTCTGAGTTTATAAAATTAAATAAATTATCCAAGAGTGTTGAATCTTATTAACAAAAATTGTGATTTTGCAACATTTTTTAGCTGATAAGGTATTTTTACTCTATAAATCCCAGAAATTTTTCGATAAGCTAATATGCCCATAAAAAGGCGAGGAAGATGGCCAACCAAAGCCCATCCATAAAATGCCAATAAATTGAGAGCATTTTTATCCTCATTTTTTCATAAGGGCTTGTACTAGTAACCAGTGCATGTACAGGATCATTATCTGCCCTATAGGCTATAAGGTAAACTCTAATGATAAAAATCATTCCCCCGAGCAGGTGTAAACCATGCAAACCAGAAATAAGATATATAAATGATGAAGATTTGTTTTTACCGCTGAAGAAAAACTCACTGTCATGTAACTCTGACCAACCTACCAATTGTAATAGGCAAAAGATAAAACCAAGCACAAAGGTGATTTCTAAGCTACGCCTCAACTTGGTGGTTTGTTCAGAAGCATAATATTGTTCACATTTATACACGGTAAAACTACTTACCATAATAGCTATGGTACTCAGAATAAAAGCCTTGGGCAACTGGTAAGTAAGCGCCGGGTTTTTGGCATCGCTCGTAAGCAAAAAAGAAAGGGTCAAAAAAAAGAAAATCAAAAAAACACCTAAAATAATTAAATAGGTGAGCAACATGTGGGGGTGTAATTGCTCAATCTTTTTAAATGTAGATATTTTATCTTTAGCTGGTTTATGATGGTCTTTTCGCATAACTTTTCTTTATGCACATAAAGTAAATGTTTGCCTAAAAGTTTGCTTTATTTAAGATAAACACTGTAAGGCTGCCCTGTTTCTAGTTTTACTTCTATGTGTTGGTTAACAGTGGTAGATAATTCATAGCCTACAAAAGTTGCTTCAACAGGAAAAGACAGGTGGTTTCTGTCCACAATAACGGCTACTTGTATTTTTTTTACAGGGACTTTAAGAAATGGTCTCAAGCTATATACTATTGTTTTTCCAGTATTTAATACATCATCAGCTATTACGATCACCTTGTTGGTAAAGTCCATTTCTGAATCACTTATTTCCACATCACTTTGTGTAGGTGACGCTTTGTCTAATTTTATCTTAATTAATTGATGAGAGATGGGCGCTACTTTTTGAAACTCGGCTGCTAATATTTCTGCAAAGAGATATCCTGTATCGTAAATGCCCGCAAAAATAATCTCTTCTTCTTCAAAATTATTCTCGTACACCTCGTATGCGATCCTTCTTATTTTATTGAGCGTTTGTTGGTGGTCTAATATTAAGCTGTCTTCTTGTATCATAATTTAAAAAGTATATAAACCTTTTCGTATTTAAATTCTTACTTATAAACTACTCGCAAAATACCATGCGATGAGTAAATTCAAAATACTAAATTTTGTTGCTAAAGGTGCTAAGACCTTCACTTAAAATTTAAAGATAAACCCGCTAAGGCTAGATAACAACTTAAAAGCACACCTATCATTCGTTTGTTAAAAACCTACTTTGATTGAAGAATAAAAGCTAATGGTTGAAATCATTTGTGAGAGGTAAGCACTTAGGTTAACTTGTGGTGGTATATTTCTATGACCCATGCAAGCTTACTTAAAAAAATACCGCAAGCGCTATACTCACCTAATTTTTTGGTTTGGCTTTTTTATGGTATTTGTTTTTTTCTGGTCTGCTAGGCTAGAGTTGGTAGATGCATTATTGAGAAGTACGATAGTGACCGTTTTGGAAGCCTCAGTGGCATATTTTAACCTATTGGTATTAGTGCCACGCTATTTTATGAAAAAGCGGTATGTTTTATATGGGTCTATTGCATTGTTAATGGTACTGTTCAGTGTGGTCATTTTACAGTTTGCCAGCCCTTTACCAAGCAGAGAAAGCATGATGCCCAAACCAAGAAGGTGGCAACAAGAACAACAAATCCAAAATGATACGAGTCAAGTTTCTGCCACGGATAGCTCAGAACCAAGAAGAAGAATTAGAAAGGGAAACATGCGCTCAGGACCAAGGCCAGAAATTTTGATGCATTTGGCAAGGCAAGCCCGAAACCTGTTCAATGCCTTGCTCACCATTGGTGTAATTTTAATGAGTACGGCCATTGGCGTATCTCAAATAGCTTTTGAAAAAGAAAAAGAAGCCACGTTATACAAATCTGAGAAAGTTCAGGCTGAAATGAAATTTCTTAAATCTCAGATCAATCCTCACTTTTTATTCAATGCTTTAAACAGTGCCTATACCTTGGCCTACATTAAAGCAGAGGAGGCGCCGAAAGTAATCTTGCGAATTTCTGATATGCTAAGGTATTTAATTTATGAGTGCGAGGCAGAAAAAGTACCCTTAGAAAAAGAAATCACCTACATAAAAAATTACATTGCCATACAGCAAACCCGATTAGAAAAGCCTGAAAATGTTCGGTTAACTTGGGAGCTGGACAGTGCCAACCCCATGGTCGCCCCCATGCTTTTTATTCCTTTTATAGAGAACAGCTTTAAACACAGTAACATAGAAAACACCGAAACAGGCAGCATAGAAATACTTTTTAAGACATTAGAAAATACCATAGATTTTTCTGTGACCAATAGTTTGCCACAAAAAAATTACACCAAAGACAAAATAGGCGGCATTGGGCTAGAAAATGTGAAGAGAAGGTTAGAAATGCTTTACCCAAAAAAGCATCAACTAAACATAGAGCAAACTGAAACTCAGTTTTTAGTGAAATTAAAATTAGAGTTGTTATGAAAAGAACCTGTATGGTAGTGGACGATGAAGTACTCGCCATTACGCTCCTCAAAAAATATATTGAAAATATTCCAGCACTCACCTTAGTGGCTA
>Ga0207419_1000660_pt1 | contig 29535 bp, 26 predicted proteins | sample ElkSloMetagenome_4_FD_184723 | JGI IMG/M metagenome (GOLD analysis project Ga0207419, IMG submission 184723) | Hot spring microbial communities from Elkhorn Slough, Monterey Bay, USA - MD2A (version 2) | ecosystem: Environmental > Aquatic > Marine > Intertidal zone > Estuary: Microbial mat ... | reverse complement strand
GCTGGGGGTGCAACAGACGGCGAATCAAGGTGCAGGCTCTGAGCCGGCGTTTCGCATTCCGGACGGCGGCGCCCGGCGTTTCATGGTGGCGGGGAAGGAGCGGCCGAGCACCACCCAGCTTTTTGGCGCACATCCATTTCCATTCATGCTTTCCGTCGCAGTGTTCGGCGCCCCCACACACCTTGCGAGACCACGCGACCGTCCGGTTTCGGGAACAACACCCGGCCTTCCGAACGGCCGAAGTGGGCGCGTTCCGGACTCGGACGCAAGGGGGGGGCGAAAGGGGACGGTCGGGTTTGGAACGAGCCGCAGGATTAGCGGCCTGAACCTTCGGGCCGCAGGGCTTCCTGTCACGGCAAAGCATCCAGGTCTTAGCCTGCGGCTCGACCTGATGTTCTGTCGTTCCGACCGTCCGGACTCACCGCCTCGAAGGCCCCTTTGCCATCAGTCCGGACGACAGGCCCGGCGAACCTGTCCCGGCGTCACGCCCCTGCGGGCGCGGACCACGCGGGTCAGGTGGCTCTGGCTGGAGAACCCGCAGGCCGCCGCGACCTCGGCGATTGGCATCCCGGCCCGCAGATGCATCCGCGCGCGTTCAACCCGACGCCGGGTGACCCAGTCGTGCGGCGGGCAGCCCCGCACGCGGCGGAACATCCGATGAAAATGGAAACCGGACATATCGGCCAAGCCGGAGAGATCGTCGAGGGAGATCGGCTCGGAGAGATGGGCCTCGATGTACTCCTCGACCCGGCGCAGGATATGCGGAGCGAGCCCGCCGGAGATCCGCACGGGGCGGCCCGGCAACCGACCGATCAAGGTGGTGACGGCCGCGTCCGCTTGAAGCGTGTCGTCAGCGACGGCGGCCCGGGCCAGCGCAGCGAGTGGCTCGGCGACGCGCGGCATGTCGGTGAAGGTCTCGTCCGCAAGCATGAGCCGTCGCGCGTCGCAGTCGTGAATGGCCGAGAACGAGCCGCGCAAGCGGGTGTCGGACAGGTAGAGATGGACGAAGCGGAAGGGCGTCGTGATCTCCCAGTCGGAGCGGTGACCGGCCGGCATGACACAGACCGCTCCGGGCCAGCCGGCGACGCCGCCGGCATCCAGCCGTCGCGTGCCGGTGCCGTCGTTCAGGTACAGGCTGAAGGTATGATTGCCCGGCCGTTCATAGCGCACGCGGCCATGGTGGTTTTCCCAGATGACGACGCCGCACCCGCTCCCCAGCCCCAACCGGGCGGTGGCCCGCGCGCCGTCCGAGCGGCCGAGGATGTTTTCGACGGTCTGAGTCATGACGGTCCTCCACAGCCGGGCTTCCGCGCCGGGCGAGCCCACGCCCATGTATCATCGTCCACGCCTGACCGGGAGAGGGGGGCGCGCGTTTTCCGCAAGACCGTGCAAAACACGCCCTGGCTTCGGCGGTAGGGTTCACGCGATCGGATCGAACGGGCGCGCCCGCGCCGCCCCGCACGGAGATACCGCATGTTCACCCTTCGGACAGTCCTGGCCGCCGGCCTCACCATCGTGTTGTGGGCGTCGGCGTTTCCGGGCATCCGCGCCGCCTTGCAGGGCTATGACCCCGGCCACATGGTGTTGTTGCGATTCCTGGTGGCCTCGGCGGCGCTGGGTGTGTTTGCCGCCGCGACGCGCATGGCGCTGCCGCGTGCCCGCGATCTGCCAGGTATGCTCGGGCTGGGGTTGCTGGGCATCGGGGTCTATCAGGGCGCGCTGACGTTCGGCCAGCAGACCGTGGAGGCCGGACCGGCGGCCCTGATCGTCTCCCTGAGCCCGATGGTCATGGCCCTGCTGGCGACCGCCTTTCTGGGCGAGCGCCTGCGGCTTTGGGGCTGGCTGGGTTCGGGCCTGGGGGTCGTCGGCGTGGCCCTGATCGCGGTCGGCGACAGCGGGCCGGACGGCGTGGTCGATCCGGGGGTGGCCCTCGTGTTTTTCGCCATGGTCGCGACAGCCGTCTACTTCGTCTTTCAGAAACCATTCCTGCGCCGGTATTCGGCGCTTCAGATGACGGCCTGCGGCGTCTGGGCCGGCACCGCCGTCATGGCCCTTCTGTGGGCGCCCGGCCTGGTGGGCGCGGTGCGCGCCGCCCCCATCGAGGCCACCCTGGCGGTGGTCTACATGGGCGTCTTTCCAGGCATGATCGCCTACTTGAGTTGGGCCTACGCCCTGTCGCGCGCGCCCGCGTCCCTGGTCGGCTCTGCCATGTACCTGGTGCCGCCGGTCGCCACCCTGATCGCCGTGGTCTGGCCGGGCGAGGTGCCGTCGCCGCTGACCATCGCCGGCGGGCTGATCGCGCTTGCGGGCGTGGTGATCGTGCAGCGATGGGGCCGTTCTCGCTCGCCGGCCACGGGGTGAGCCGCCGCAGATCGGATCACGCCGACGGCGCGCCCACACCGGGTCGGTGCCGGCCATGTGGCGTCGCCGCCTCGGCGCCGACCCAATCCCGCAGGGCATCGAGAAGGCCAACCAGTCCGGTCGCCGTCACCAGCGCCCCGACCGCCGCCAGCAGGCCGCGCATCAGACGCGCGCGGCCGAACAGGCGCGCCGAGGCGGTGCCGAACGCCGCATAGGCCATGAAGCTGACCAGCGCCACGCCCACCAGCGGCAGGAACAGGGCGGCCAGATCGGCGGCTCCCCCGTGTCCCGGCTCGACGAACTGGGGGAACAGGGCGATGAAGAACAGCACCGCCTTGGGATTGAACACCGTGATCAGAACCCCGGTCAGGAACCGCCGCCGCCGCTCCGCCGCCACCGAGGGCACGCCGTCCGCCGTCAACCGGGTGCGCAGGGCGGTACGGACCAGACTGATGCCGATCACCATCAGCACCACCGCGCCCACGCCCTGGGTGACCACGAACACGCGCGGGTCGATGGCCGTGACCGTGCGTAACGCGATATAGGCGGCGCCGGCCTGAAGGACGGTGGCCGCGACATTGCCCAGCGCCGTCGGCAGCGTGCCGAGAATGCCGAAGCGCGCGCCGTGGGCGAACGCCAGCGCCATGCTGGGGCCGGGCAGGATGGCCACCGACAGGGCGGTGATCGTGTAGACGACAAGGGCGGTGGTGTCCATCGGGGCTCATCCCTGCTCATGAAGCCGGAAACGGGGTCCGGCGCCCCCGGATCGTCGCCCGTGTCGGGCGATCAACGGCGGCAGCACAAAATTCCCCTTCCATGATGGCGGGCAAACGGCGGGTTGTCACGCTGGCGGGAGGGGCCGCCCGCGGAGGGCAGAGGTCCCGTCAGGGCTCTGGTCTTTGCCGTGTTGGCCACCGTCCAATGGCAGACGCTCCAGGGCGTCCATGGCCTCGGCGCGGCGGGTAAACAGGCGCATGTCCAGCGGCGCGACATGGTCATCCAGGACGCGTTCGATCAGGCGAAACACCATCGGAAAGAACGGATCGTCCGTGACCACGAAGATCCGGCGCGGTCGGGCGCCATGATGCGTCAGAATGTCCGCGCTGGCCCGGATGCCGTCGATGGTGACCACGGGGCGCCAATCGGTTGTGTCGAACACCAGAGCCGAGGACCAGCCAAGGCCCCCCTGCCATCCGCTTCCTTCAGCAGGGTCGGAAACAGGTCCGGGGTGCTGTCGCCCCGCATGGTGATGATCAGACAGGGCAGCCCCGCACAGGTCCGCGCGGTTTCGGTGGTGATGGTGCCGGCGTTGGGTGTCGGTCTCATGCCTATCGGTCTCATGCCTGTCCCTCCCGCCGCGTCCCTGGTGGTCAGTCCGCCGATATCGACGAAGACGCGTGTCATCCCTCGACACACCGGCGCACCACGGCCGAGCAGGCCTTGATGCTGCCGCCGCCCCAGCCGGCGCGGTTGTCACTGTCCACGGCGGTGATGCGGCCGTCGTCATTGACCGTGACGTTAAACACGCAGGCCTTCTCTTGCGCGGCCGGATCCGGGCGCGGTGTTGCCAGCAGGGTGCCGTCCCCGGCCCGCACCTGGGCGGACGAGTACACTTCAATCCGGGCCGGCCTTTCCGGGTGGGTTCGCACCGCCATCGGTTCGCCGATGCACGACGCCAGCACGGCGGCGTCCTGGCCGATCAGGCTGTCCTTGGCGTTACGGACGGTCTGGACATGTGGCACGCCGCATCCGGCCAGCAGGAGGCCTGCGAGGGCAACGGCCGGCGCCATCTTCGAAAGGCGGGTCATGGTGGGGTCTCCTTGTCTGGGTTTGGATCAGGATGCGGGTTTGGGCAGCCGGCCGGTCATGCGCAGACCGTCGCGCATGTTCAGGCCGAGCAGGGCGATGTTGACGGCGCCGGCGATCAGTTCCACCGCCTGAACGGCGTAGAACGCGCCGTCGAAGTCCCCGACCCGGGCCTTGGCGGCCAGGAACAGGGCGGACGGCACCAGCACGATCAGGCCGTTGGCGGCGATCAGGGGCATGCGCTGACGCTTGACGCCGGCCAGGCCGCCCCGCCCTCCCTTGGCTAGGCGGATCCCGCTGCCGCCGGCCGCCGCCAGGGCGGGGATCAGCAGCAGGAACGCCCAGGGGATGGCGGTCTTGACCGCGACCACAGCGCCGGTCGGACCGAACAGCTCCGTTGTGACGGTCGAGACCCAGAACGTGAGGATCATCAGCAGCGCCAGCGCGCCGGCGATGGGATGGATGGCTTTGGGCATGGGTTCGCCTCCTTCGCGGTGTTGTGTATAGCGTGCTATATACCAGAAAAATAGCGAGCTATGCAATAGCTTTCTGTGCGGGGGCGATCAGCTTTTCCCTCGCCTGGGCGCCCGGATGCCGAACAGCAGGCTGTACAGCACCGGCACCACGCCCAGCGTCAACAGGGTGCCGACCAGCAGGCCGAAGGCGATGACGCTGGCCATGCCGTAGAACAGCGCGTCGCGGCCCAGGATCAGCGGCGCCAGCCCCAGGATGGTCGTGATCGTGGTCATCAGGATGGGGCGCAGCCGGCGCATCGAGGCCGTCACCAGGGCCTCGAACGGCTCCATTCCCGCCGCCCGGTCCAGATCGATCCGATCGATCAGCACGATGGCGTTGATGGTGATGATGCCGGACAGGGCGAACAGGCCCAGGATCGGCATGAAGCCGAAGTTGGCGCCGGTGACCAACAGCCCGGCGACGGCGCCGATCAGGATCAACGGGATGGTGGCCAGGATCAGAAGCGGGCGCCGGTAGGAATTGAACTGCGCCACCAGCAGGACGACGATGATGGCCAGACACAGCGGCGTGTTGGCGGCCAGGGCGGCGCTGGATTCGGCCGAATCCGCCACCACGCCGGAAAACGTGATGGCATGGCCCGGCGGCAGTTCGGCCCGCAGAGTATCCAAGGCCGGGGTCATCAGGGGCACCATGTCCTCGGCGGTCATGGCGATGTTGCGCGCCTCGACCGTCAGCGCGCGTTGCAGGTCCTGGCGGGCGATGCGGCCCCAGGCGCCCTCCATCCGCACCGTGGCGACCTGGGCCAGTGGCACGTTCGCCCCGCTCGCGGACGCGAACACCGGCACCGTCTCCAGGCGTTCCAGGTCGGCGCGGGTCGGCGCGTCGGCGCGCAGGACGATGGGGAAGGGGTCGTCGCCCTCCCGGAACGGCGTGGCGATGCGGCCCTCGACGGCATGGGCCACGGCGCGGGAGACATCGGCGGCGGTCACCCCGGCGCGCCGTGCCCGCGCCTGATCGACGTCGACCACCACCTTTGTGATACGGTTCTGCCAGTCGGTGGCGACATCACGCACGCCGGGGACGTCGCGAAAAGCGGTCTTGATCCGCTCCCCCGTCTCGAACAACACGGTTGCGTCGGGTCCGGTGACCTGGACCTCCAGCTTGCTGGAATCGCTGGGGCCGAGGAACATGCGCGTCACGCGCGCCTGGGCCTCGGGCGCGACCTCCCGGAACACCGCGCGCAGGTCGCGGGCCACCTGGTCCATGTGCGCCGCGTCGGCCACGTTGACCACCATGAAGGCGGCGTTGGGCGTCGGATCGATGGGGGTCAGCGACAGCACGAAGCGCGGTCCGCCCGAGCCCACATAGGCGGCATGGCTGTCGATGTTGGGCACCCGGCCGGGCTCGTTCAGGGCGGTGAAGACGCGGCGCAGGGTGGCGTCGGTCGCGCGGCTGGTCACGCCGGCCGGCAGGTCGATGGTCACCAGGATCTGGGTCCGGTCGCTGTCGGGGAAGAACTTCTTCGGCACCTGCCCCATGCTCATGACGGCGACCACCAGCAGCCCCAGCATGACCAGCAGGAACGCCACGCGGGCGCGCAACACCAGCCGCAACAGGCGTGCGTAGGCGCGCGACAGCACGGCGAAGGCCCGATCGGGCACGCTTGCCCGAGCGTCCTTGCCAGGCGGCGCGATCCTGATGAACCGGTGGCACAGCGCCGGGGTGACGGTCATGGCCAGCACCCAGGAGGTCAGCAGCGAGATCAGGATCACCTGAGAGATGGAGCGCGTATACTCCCCGGCCGTGTGCTCGGCCAGCATCAGCGGCAGGAACACCAGGATGGTGATCAGGGTGGAGACCAGCAACGGCAGCGCCAGCTCCTGCCCGCCCCGGCTGAGGGCCTCGTCCCGGCTGGCGCCCTCCTCCAGCCGGCGCTTGAAGTCCTCGGCGACGACAATGCCGTTGTCCACCAGCAGGCCCAGCGCGATGACCAGGGTCGCCAGGCTCATGCGTTGCAACGTCATGTCCAGCGCACTCATGACCGCCAGCGTGACCAGCATGACCGCCGGCACGATGGCCCCCACGATCAGACCGGTGCGCAGACCCAGGAACAGCACCACGACCGCCAGCACGATGCCCAGGGTCTGCGCCACGCTGGCGGTAACGCCGTAAACCGCATTGGCCACCTGATCGGCCTGGAAGGTCATGATCGCCAACTCGAAGCCGGCGGGCAGCGTGGTCTCCATTCCGGCCAGGGTCTCGCGCAGGGCATGGCCGGTATCCAGCACGCTTTCTCCGTTCTTCATGGAGATGGCCAGCACCACAGCCGGGCGGCCGTTGAAATAGGCCGGCCGGTCCGGCGGATCGACCGGGGCGCGGCGCACGGTCGCGATGTCGCGCAGCGGCATGACCCCGCGCCCGTCCGGCAGCGGAACCAGGACCTCACCCACGGCCGCGACGGTCTCGAACGCGCCGGTGGTCTCGACCAGGAAGCCGCGTGCCCCCACGTCCAGCACGCCGGCCGGGCCGAGGCCGTTGCGGGCGCGCAGCACGCCGGCAACATGGTCGGGGTCGATCCCCAGAGCCGCTAGCCGGGCCGGGTCGGTCTCGACGAAGATGCGTTCCGTCTGCACGCCCAACAGGTCGATGCGCTTGACGCCGGGCACGGCATAGAGGCGGTCGCGCACCTCCTCGGCCATGCCGAAGCGCGCGCCCCAGTCGTGGTCCTCGGCCATCAGGGCGGCGGTGACGATGGCCACGTCCCCGAAGTCGGTGTTGACGCGCGGCGCGTGGGTGCCCTCCGGCAGCGCGGGGCGGGCGGCGGACACCCGGCTGCGCAGGTCGTCCCAGATCTGGTCCAACTCGAAGATGGCGGGGTCCACCTCGGCGTGGATGATGGAGCGCCCGGGTAGGGTCAGCGACCGGATCTCGTCGATCTCCGGAATGCGGCGCACGGCCTCTTCCAGAGGACGGGTGATCAGCCGTTCCATGCGCTCGGTGGACAGGCCCGGATGCTCGGTGATGATGACCGAGGTGCGGATGGTGATCTTGGGGTCCTCGCGCGCCGGCAGGCTGACATAGCTCGCCGCGCCGAAGACCATGAGGGCGATCAGGATCATGCCGACCACGGGGCGGCGGTGGAAAGCGGCTTCGGTCAGGGTCATGCCGGCACCGCCTCAATTGTCGTAGCGGGCGGCGCCGACACCCAGCCGGGTGACAGGCTGGCCCGCGCGCAGGAAGGCGAGGCCGCGCGCCGCCACGATCTCGCCCGGGGCCAGGCCGGCGCGGACCACGGCCTGCGTGGCGGTGACCGGACCCAGGGTGATGGTGCGCCGTTCCAGCACGCCGTTTGCGTCCGCCGAGGAGTCGGCCGGTTTGAAAACAAATGCGACGGCCGTGCCATCCTCGCCGGGCAGGAACGCCGTGACGGGGATGGTCAGCGCCGGGGCGTCCGGCTCTGACGTCGGGGCGTCAGGCACCGGAACGGTGACGGCGGCGGTCATGCCGGTGCGCAGGGCGCCGGGTGGATCGTCCAGCCGCAGGGTCAACGGAAAGGTGCCGTCGCGGCCGGCATCGGTGCCGATCTCCGCCACAACGGCCGACAGCGCCGTCGCCGCCAGCGCCGGCAGGGTCACTTCCAGGCGCTGCCCCTGTGACAGATGCGCCACCAGCGTTTCAGGGACCGGAACGGCGACCTCCAGAGGGCCGCCCCGGCCCTGGATGTCGAACACGGTCTGACCGGCCGCCACCTGTTGGGCCGGTTCCACCGCGCGCGCGGCCACACTGCCGGCATAGGGCGCGCGCAAGACGGCGTCATCCAGCGCCTCCTCGGCCAGCGCAAGCCGGGCACGGGCGCTGTCCAGGCGGCTTCGCGCCGACTCCACGGCCGCCTTGGCCGTATCGTATGCGGCACCGGAGGCCCATCCGTCGCCGTGCAACCGGGCCTGGCGGGAGAATTGCCGCGCGGCCTCCCGGACGGCAGCATCGGCCTCCGCCACCGCGCTGGCTGCGGCGTCACGCGACAGGCTCAGGGTCCTGGTCTCAAGTCGGGCCAGAACCGCGCCGGAGTCGACGCGGTCCCCGACGTCGACCAGGACGGCCTCGACACGGCCGCCGACCTCGAACGCCAGCGCGGCATGGCGCGCCGGGCGCACCAGCCCCGGCAGGACGCGGCGTTGCGTGACCTCGGCCGTGGTGACCTCGGCCCAGGCGATGGGACGGGGCGGCGGGGTCGGCAGCGAGGCAGCCTCCTTGCAGCCGGCCAGCCCGAGCCCGCATACGGCGGCAAGACCCAGGGCGAAACACAGGCGGCGGACCGCGTTCGGGGGATGGGTTGGCATGAGTTGGTGGACCCCAATGAAAGGACACAAATATAGCGAGCTATGCGTACGAAGCCACATCATGGAGTGGATGGGTTCGCCAAAGCCATTGCTTAGCACAGAATAGCGTGCTATGCAATAGGTCCGCAAACCGGATTCGCGCCGGATTCTGCAACAGCATGAGATTGAACCAGGCCGCCCATGACCTTCAGCAAGACCACCTCCGCCGGCTATCTCGCCAACCACATGGCGCGGCTGTTCGCCCACGGCCTTCACCGGCGCATTCAGCCGCTCGGGCTGGCCCCGGCGCAGTTCATGACGCTGCTGGAACTGTGGGGCGAGGACGGCCTGACCCAGAAGCAACTGGTCGAGCGCCTGGACGTCGAGCAGGCCACCATGGCCAACACCCTGCGCCGCATGGAGCGTGATGGCCTGATCACCCGGTGCCCGCACCCTGACGACGGCAGGGCGCACCAGACGTGGCTGACGCCGACCGCGCGGGATTTGCGCGCGGCTGCCACCGCCGCCGCCGAGGCCCAGAACGACCACGCCCTGTCCGATTTATCAGACGAGGAGAGGACCGTTTTCCTGGACCTGATGCGCCGCGTCGTGCGCACCATGAAGGACAGCGAGGACGGGTAGGCTCGCCACCCGTTGTCTTCGGGCGGCAAAAGCCGGACCCGGCTACCAGTGGATTTCGCCGTCTTCATTGGCGAACGTCCCGGTGGGGCCGTCGTCGCCCAACAGAGCGAAATCGACCACGACGGCCGCCCCCTGTTCGGGCTGACGCGTGCCGGCGAAGTTGGTCGCCTCGGTTGCCGTGTAGCCGGGGCAGATGGCATTGACCTTGATGCCCTGGCCCTTCAGGTCCCGGGCATAGGCAACGGTGAGCGCGTTGACGGCCGCCTTCGAGGCGGCGTAGGTCGGCAGCCGAAACTCGAAATACGGCCACGTGGGGTCGTGACGCCGGGCAAACGAGGCCAGCTCCGAGGACAGGTTGACGATCCGGCCCCGCCCGGACTTGGCCAGCAGCGGCGCCATCGCCTCGGTCATGCGGATCAGTCCCAGCACGTTGACGTCCAGGGCACCTCGCATCCGCTCGACCGGCGAGAGGTCGGGAACGAAATCCAGCGAGATCCCGGCGTTATTGACGAGGATGTCCAGGACCCCGAAATCGCGCTCGATCCTCTCCGCCAGGGCCGCGACGCTGTCCTGGTCCGTAATGTCCAGGGGAACCGGCGTCACGCTCAAACCCTCGGCGACAAGAGGGGTGCCCGCAGCCTCGCCCCGCGCCACGTCGCGGCTGCCGAGCAGCACGTGAACCCCCTTGCGGGCCAATGCGGTGACGATGGCCAGGCCGATTCCCCGGTTGGCCCCGCTGACCAGGGCAAGTCTCTTTTCTTGGTCCATTGCCAAAGTTGTCCTTTCTCCAAAGTTCGTTCTCAACGCAGCCCTCGACGCCGTCCGACCGCCTCGGCTGTCCAGGATGACGGTGAAGGCTTTGTCAAGCCGGAAACCAACCCGCTGATGACCAACAGTCTGGCGCCACCCCCCCCTGTGCGGGTCTAAGATTCGGCGCAGAATGACCGCTGAAGCCGAGTCTCCGCCGCGCCAACGCGGGGTGAAGCGGCCGAGCCGGCTCACATGCGGCCGCACATGTTACGCCGTCCCCGCTCCGTCCTCGAAGTCCGGGACGGAGACTGTAAGCGCCGCCGCCACGCCGAGCGCCATTGATCCTGCGGCAAGCACAACCAGCCAGCTTTCCGGTCGGACGGCTCCACAAAAAACGATCAGGCCGAACACGGGCAGACTCAGGAGGTGCGCGCCGCGAAATCCCGGGCTGAGGATCTGCGTTCCACCATCCTTCGGCAGAGGGTCGTCGCGAACCATGACGGTCTGCGCCCGTGACCACGCCCGTCGTGTGCGAACACGACCCAAAGTCGTGGCTTCGACGCCCTGGATCAGAAAAAGCCCGGCCATGCCGACGATCCACGGATGGTCCGGAACCTGGTAGCCCGCCACCATGATCAACCCCGTCCCCGTTGCGGCGATCAGACCCGCGCCGGGCAAAGTGAGGACCGTATTGAACTGAAGGGCATACCGCAGGGCTTCGGTCAGCCGGCTCGCGTCCATGGCCGCGAGAGCCTGGCGTTGCACCACGAACGTCGCCAGCAGGCCGGCGCCGAACAGAATGACGCCGACGAGATGCCCGAACTTCAGCAGTGTGAAAAGGTCCATGATCTCTCTCCCGCGTCCGCTATGGGGTTTCGGCGCGACGCCGCGACGGCCGCATCCGGTCCAGCCGGCCGTCCCGCAAGACGAGGTGGTGATAGAGGGCCGCAGCCACGTGTACGCCCACCAGGACCAGGATCAGCATGGCTCCCAAGCCGTGCGGCCGGCGCGGTCGGATCTGCTCGAAGTCCGGCAACGCGCCGGCCGCCCCGCCGAACAGTTGGGCCAGAGCGCCGGATTGGATCATCATGCCGATCCCGCTGGCCAGCATGACCAAGGGCAGCAGGACCAGCAGGCCATGCACGATGGTGGCCGCGATCCGTTTCAAGCCACCGTCTTGCCTCGCGGGCTTGCTGTCGAACGCCCACCACCAGACGAGTCGGACAATCGTCATGACACCAGCTAGTCCGCCCGCGAGGACATGGACTTGCAGGGCGCCGTGACCGCCGGGGCCGGCGACATCGGCGGCGAACCCTGAGGCCAGCGCAACGACGATAAGGGCGGCGATCGACCAGTGCAGGGCGACAGCGACGGATCCGTAGGCCTCTTTGGTACTCAACATGGTCATTTTCCTTTCGATTGGACGAAGGAAGACGGGTCGGGACCGGTCGGACGGCCGTTCGCGTGGTCGCCCGGCCTCCACCGCATGCGAATAGCGCGCTATATACATAAAAATAGCGCGCTATGCAATAGAGGTCAGTTGTCTTTTTTGCTGACCGATCCCTTGGGTCAGAGGTCTTGTTCCGAGCCCATAGGGAACGCCAAGGCGCCTTGGCAATGCAGCCGGGCCGTGTCGAACAGCGCCAGGTCGGGTCGACCACCGGGCCGAGGCAATGGTGGGATTTCCGGAAAGACCTTGCGCACTGCTTGCGTCATCGGCCCGGATCTCCAGACCTCGGGTCCGGCCGAACCGTTGGCCGTCCGTTGTGCCGCGAGATGCGGCTCAGCCCGATGTCGCGCAGGAGCCAGTCGCTCAATCCGGCCGTTTGTCGCCGAGAACGCGCGCGCCGCATCCGACCGCGCAACGCATAAAGGGGTGCGAAACGACGATTCCCCCTCTCCTGCGGTGGTGGCGCGGACGATGCCATCCGTGTCGCCTCCAGCAGGGCGCGTCCCAGGATGTTCAGCATGGTGTCCGCCTCCGGGCCGCCCGCAGCGCGGCGCCGATCAGGCCGTACAGACTGGCGGCCACGATCACGAACGCCACCATCTCGTGCACCGCGACGGTCTGACCCAGAACGACCACGGCCAGGATCATCGTCACCGCCGGCCACGGTGTGGTGATCGAGCTGGCCAGGGAAACGTCGATCGAGCGCACGGCGTGGAACCAGACGATGAGTTCGACGGTGTAAACCGCCCCCATCAGCAGCGCCCAGGCCTGGACGTCCCAGCGACCCAACCCCTCAAACAGCGCGCCGGGATCGACCGCCAGCGCCACGGCCAGCAGAACGGCGGTCGAGACCGTGACCCGAAAGAAGGTGACCTGGACCGGGGTGATCGGGGTTCGTCCCAGTTCCTCCTTGATGATGACGTGGGCCACGCTCCACAGGAGCGGCACGCCCAGCGCGACCAGGAACCAGGGCGAAAACCCGCTGATCCGCCAGGTGCCGCCCGTCCCCAGGTAGTAGAGCCCGACCATCAGCCCCGCCGTCAGCGCCAGTTCCAGGGGCGTTTTGGCGCGCTTCAGGAACAGCGCCTCCCACAGCATGGCGAACAGCGGATAGGCCTGGATGGCGATGGCGGTGCTGACCGGCCCGGCCTTCTCCACGCCCAGGACATACAGATAGGTCGAGGCCCCGAACATGCTCCCGGTCAGCAGGCCGACCCCGATCAGGCGGCGGCGGTCGCGGGCCTTTAGGCCGGCGGCGAAAATGCCCCGGTCCGGCCCGCGCAACTGGCCGACAAACAGGGGCAATGTGACCACCACCTGCCAGACCGACAGGAAGAGCGAGAACCCCAGGGCGCTGCCGTCGGCCGGGCGGCTGTCGGCGATCACCGGCATGACCCCAAGAATGACCAGGCAGACCAGCGCCAGCGTGACGCCGGTTGCCGGGTCCGGCGCGGCGCCGGAGGGGGGTGAGGGTGTTGTGGTTCGGCTCATGACAGGGCCTCTCGTCAGTGGTAGCATGATGGATGCATTGACGAGTGACCCGAGAAATGTACTGATGCAAGGGAAACATTGCACTCATGGCAATTTGGGTCCCCGACCTCACCGGGCGGCGTGGGCCAGCCTATCTGGCCATCGTGGAGGCCCTGGCCGAGGACATCGCCGCCGGCGCGCTGGCCCCGGGGGCGCGCCTGCCGCCCCATCGCGAGCTGGCCCATGCCCTCGGCCTGTCGCCCAACACGACCAGCCGCGCTTATGCCGAGGCGGTGGCGCGGGCGTTGGTTCGGGGCGAAGTTGGGCGCGGCACCTTCGTGCGAGCGCCCGGCGGCCCGGCCGAAGCGGCGTCCGCCGCCGACCTGCGCCGCGCGGCGAGCGGCCCGATTGACCTGTCACGCAATCTGCCCAATCGGGGTGCGGCGGGGGAGCATTTGGGGCGCACGCTGGAGTGGCTGGGCCACGACGGGGGGCGTAACGGGGATCTGCAAGGCCTGCTTGACTACCACGACGCGGCCGAGCCGGACCGCGCCGCCGCCGTCGCCCTGGCCTGGCTGGCACGGCTCGGCGTGCCGGCGAGTGCCGACGAGGCGGTGGTGACGGTCGGCGCCCAGCACGCGTTGTTCGCCAGCCTGCTGGCCCTGACCCGGCCGGGCGATCTGATCCTGACCGAGGCCCTGACCTATGCTCCGCTGAAGGCGATGGCGGCGCGCCTGGGCCTGACCGTGCGTGGCCTGCCCCTGGACGCGGACGGACTGCGTCCGGAGGCGCTGGAGGCGCTTTGCGCCGATCATGCGCCGCGCCTGGCCTACCTGACGCCGACCCTGCAGACGCCGACCGCCGCCATCATGCCGGAGTCGCGTCGGCGCGCGCTGGTCGAGGTCGCCGGCCGCCATGATCTGCTGCTGATCGAGGATGATGTGTTCGGCCCGCTGGTGCTGGACGCGCCGCCGCCGCTGGCCCGCCTCGCGCCGGATCGGGTGGTGTATCTCTCCAGCACGTCCAAGGTGCTGGCGCCGGGCCTCCGGGTCGGCGTCGCGCGCGCCCCGGCCCCGCTGGCGGCCGCGCTGCGCGGGGCGGTCACGCTGTCGTGCTGGATGGCCCCGCCGCTGATGGCCGAGATCGCCGGGCGCTGGATCGCCGACGGCACGGCCACCCGCCTGACCGAGGCGCAACGCGCCGTCGCGCGGCGCCGTCAGGCGCTGGCCGCACACGCCTTCGACGGGCTGGAGATCCGCGCTCATCCCTGCGGGCTGCATCTGTGGCTGCCCTTGCCGACCGGCTGGACGGCGGATGCCCTGCGGGCGGAGGCGGCGACGCAGGGCGTCCGCGTCACCGAGGCGGCGGCCTTCGCGGTTGATCCCGCCGCCGCGCCCGAGGCCGTGCGTCTGTGCCTGAGCCACGAGCCGGACGAGGACCGGTTGAGCCGGGGCCTGGACACCATCCGCCGGATCCTGGACGGCCCGCCGGGGCGCACCGGACCCCTGGTGATGTGACCATTGAGCGCGCATGCCGTCCAGGCCGGCGCCAAGGCGGATCCGACGCCAGGGATGCTGGAGGTCGGTCAGCGCCTGGGGTAGACCCACCTTTTGCCAAGACAATCAGCGAGCAGGCTACGCCGATCAGCGTTGACTGCAGCACCGGTTCACCGCTTGAGTCATTCAGAGAACGTCCGGTTTCGGGAGCGAGGCCGGTCCTTCTGAACGACCGACTTGGGCGCGAAGCGGACCCGAACAGGCCGATCCATGACACCATAGACCACAGACGCCGGCAACTCCCTTCGGTTGAGATGGTGTGCGTTTTCGGTTGGCGCGTGGGCGCCCATGATCGCCCCCTCGGCGGTGCGGGGGCGCGCGGCTCGACGCGGGGCGCTCTGTGCCGTTTGTGTCTCCGTGGTGAAAACCCTCCCCCACCGCCCGGACAGAGCCACCACGGAGGCACAGAGAACACAGAGCGTTGGTCACCCGGCCGAACCGCGAGTGCATTGGTCCAGACAAAAGATGCGGCGAGCCTCATGTGTCTGGATCAATGCACGAGAACCATTCGGTTGTGCAGCGCCGGCAAGGCCGTGGGACCGGGATCGCCCGCCCTGAGAAGGCCCCCAAGCGCGCTTCACGGCCGATCCGGTTTCGGATTAGGGTGAGGCCGGGTGACCGGTCCGCCCGGCGCGCCCTGTCCTGGCCCCACCGCCCCGCCCCCCTGGAGACACCGATGCCGCGCTGGAAGCACCACGGAGGCGACTCCTGCCACCCCAATCATGGGCGGGGCGGCCCCTGGGGGCGCGGCCCCATGCGCGGTGGTCCCATGCGTGGGGACGGCAGCGACCGCGGCATCTGGGGCAAGCTGGCGGGCGGCGGCGTCGGCATGATGCTCGGCGGCCCGCTGGGCGCGCTCATCGGGGTGGCGGCCGGTCATCAGGTGGACCGGGCCGGCGGCCTCGCCCCGGTCTGGGCGCGCGTGCGCGCCGCCCTTGCGCGGGTTCTGGGGCCGCTGTTCGGCGCGCCTGACGACCCCACCGACGGCGCGACCGAGACCGCCGAAACGGCCCGGCGGCGGTTCGAGGAGGGGGTCGCCACCAAGACCTTCGGCACCGATCCCCGGCAACAGGCGTTCGCGGTGGGCGTCATCGTCCTGGGCGCCAAGATGGCCAAGGCCGACGGCCGCGTCACCCGCGACGAGGTGGCGGCCTTCAAGCGCATCTTCCACATCCCGCCGGAGGACATGGCGGCGGTCGGCGCCATCTTCGACGAGGCCAAGCGCTCGGCCGACGGCTACGCGCCGTATGCCAGCCAGATCGCCGACCTGTTCGCCGACAGCCCGCAAGTGCTGGAGGAACTGCTCGGCGCGCTGTACCACATCGCCCGCGCCGACGGCGTGGTGCATCCGGAGGAACTCCGCATCCTGCACGACGTCGCCCGCCTGTTCGGCCTGCCGGCGGACGCCGTCAACCGCCTGCGCGCCCAGTTCGAACGCGCCCCCAGCGAATCGGAGCCCGATCCCTATCAGGTGCTCGGCGTGGCGCCGGACGCCAGCGACGACGCGGTGCGTGCCGCCTGGCGCCGGTTGTCGCGCGAGCACCATCCGGACGCCCTGATGGCCAAGGGGATGCCGCGGGAATTCGTGGCCCAGGCGACCGAGACCATGGCCACCATCAACCACGCCTACGACCGCATTCGCGAGCGGCGCGGACTGCGGTAGGGGACCAGCCCGGCGCCGAGGCGTCGAAATGGGACCAGCCCCAGTTTTGGTTGCGGCGCCTCGGTTCTCGGTCGCGAGAATTTGTAATAATCCCGAAAGACTCGGTGTTTTGGTCTTGGCGTGGTAAGACACCATACGCACTTGACGGGTGTGCGGTCTCGTTCGAGGGGCCAGGACACGGAGGGGGGCTTGGCATGATGGTGGGTCCGAATGATGTAAGGCGCGGCAGGTGACCAAGGCCATGACGGACAATCCCGGGGCTGACCAGCCAAGGCACGAGGGGGGACCGACGCTGGACCTGTCCGCCTGCGAGACAGAGCAGATCCATCTGCTGGGCCATATCCAGCCGCACGGATGCCTGCTGGCCCTCGACGAGGCCACGGGGCGCATCACCCACGTCAGCGCGAACATCGGCGCGGTTCTGAACCGGGAGCCCGACGCCATCCTCGGCCGCACCCTGCCGGAGGCGCTCGACGCCGCGCTGGCCGACCGGCTCGCCCCCCTGGTCGAGGCGACGGGCGAGCAGACGCCCCCGGCCACGCCCCTTCCCCTTGGCGATCACGACGGCCCGCGCGGGCCGTGCGCGGCCACCGCCCACCGCCACGGTGGCCGGGTCTTCATCGAGATCGAGCCGCTATCCGACACCGAGACCCCGGCCTCGTCGGTGGCCGTGGCCATGCCGGTCCAGACCGACGCCGGCGCCAGCGGCATGTTGCACGCCCTGGCGGACCGGACCGTGCGGTTGCTGGCCGAGGAGACGGGCTACGACCGGGTGATGGTCTACATGTTCCACCCCGACTGGAGCGGGGAGGTCATCGCCGAGGCGCGTCAACCGGACATGATCCCCTATCTGGGGCTGCGCTATCCGGCCACCGACATTCCGCCCCAGGCCCGGCATCTGTACACCATCAACCTGTTGCGGGTGATCGCCGACGTCGACGCGGCGCCGGTCCCCATTCTGGCCGCGCCCGGCATCGGACCCGAGGGCGCGGAGCCGCCCGACCTCAGCCAGTCCGTCCTGCGCAGCGTCTCGCCGTATCACATCGAATACCTGCGCAACATGGAGGTGGCCGCCACGCTGACCGCCTCCATTATCGTCGACGGCGTGCTGTGGGGCATGATCGCCTGCCACCATCGCATCCCCCGCCTGGCCCCGCCGGCGGTCCGCGACCTTGTCACCCGGCGCACCCTTGAACTGGCGCGGCACATCGAGGCCGAGCAACGCCGCGAGGCGATCCGACGCGCCAAGGCCCTGGACCTCGCGATCGGCCGTCTTGAACGGCGGCTCGCGTCGGGCGCGGATCCGGTGTCGACGCTGCTGTTCGGCGGTCATCGCCTCGCCGATGACCTGGAGGCCCAGGGCGCCCTGGTGTTCGCCGACGGCGTCATGGCCCTGACCGGCCGGTGTCCGCCCCCGGCGGTCATCCACCGCGTGCTGGAGCGGGCCGCCGCCCAGGCCGATCCCGTGTTCACCACCGAGGCCCTTGGCGACCTGGGCGGCGACAGCCCCGGCGGCGTGGCCCAGGCCGCCGCCGGCTGTGCGGTCCTGGTCTTGTCGCGCGACCCGCTGGCGGCCATCGCCGTGTTCCGTCCGTCGGAGGCGCGCGACGTCTTCTGGGCCGGCGACCCCGCCAAACCGGCGATCCAGGAGGCGGACACCGGGCACATCAGCCCGCGCACCTCGTTCGCCGCCTGGAAGGAAATCGTGCGCGACCGCTCCCGGCCGTGGGAGCCGTGGAGCCGGGCCTTTCTCCTCCGCACCGGCGACACCTTGCGCCGCCACCTGGAGGCGGGCGGCGTGTCCGCGTCGCTGCGGCACGCCGTGCGGGCGCTGGCCCTGCAGTTCGCCGATATCCAGGCGCAGCCGGGCGGCCCCCTCGAAAGCCCGGAGCAGGGCACGGTGCTGACCCTGCGCGAGCCGGGGCGAGACCTGCGGGCCATCGGCGCCAACCAGACGTTTCTCGACCTGTTCGATGTCGAGCACGGGGTGATCGAGGATCGAGACCTTGGCTCCCTGGCGCAACGGTTGGGATTGCCGAATGACCTGCACGACCGCGCCTTGGCCGCGCCCTTCACCAGCGAATGCTGGTCCCGCTCCATGGGCCGGCGCACGGTCGAGATCACGGCGCGGACCGTCCTGGCCGTGCACGACACCGGCGCGACGTACGAATGGGATATGCTCGTGTTCCGCGACGTGACCGCCTTCCACCGTACCACGGCCGCCCTGACGGCGGCGCGCGACGAGGCGGAGACAGCCTCGCGGCAGAAAAGCGAGTTCCTGGCCAATGTCAGCCACGAACTCAAAACGCCGCTCAATGCCATCATCGGCTTTTCCGAGCTGATCCGGTCGGGCCGGATCGGGCCGACCTCCGATCGGGTGATCGACTACGCCCGCATCATCGGCGATGCCGGCAACCATTTGTTGGCGATCATCAACGATCTGCTCGACCTGTCACATATCGAGTCCGGACGCCTGAAGCTGGAACACGAACCGGTCGAGATTGTCGCCCTGACCGCCGAATGCAGCGCCTGGATGCAGTCGCAGCCGCGCGGCGACTGCATCACCTGGACCCAGGCGCTGGCCGATGGTCCGATCCTCGTGAGAGGGGATCGCGCGGCCCTGCGGCGGGTGGTGCTCAACCTGCTCACCAACGCCCTCAAGTTCACTCCGGACGGCGGAATCGTCGGCGTCGCCGTCGAGCGGCAGCCCGAGGGCGGCGTCGTGGTGACAGTGCATGACACGGGCATCGGCATTCCGGCCGACGAACTGGAGGCCATCTTCCAGCCGTTCCAGCGCGGCCAGAGCGCGCAGGTCAAGCGCCATGACGGCGTCGGCCTTGGCTTGGCCATGGTGAAGGCCCTGGCGGAAGCCCACGGCGGCCGCGTGTCCGTCACCAGCCAGGTCGGCACCGGCAGCACCTTCCGGATCCACCTGCCGCGCGACCGCGTTCTCGCCGACGAGGACGACGCGCGGCCGGCGTGATCCCGGCCTCCGGACCCAACGCCCCGGCGCCGCCCCACAACCCATGTGAACGTGTCCGGTCCCGTTCATGAGAACGACCAAGCGCGGCGGACGTTGCGTCGGGGGCTCGAACGCCCGCGCACACCCTGCGCGGAAAGAGCACACCCAAACACACCCAAATACACCGGCGGGATAAGGACAGGGCCGGGTTCGCCTGGTTGTGATCGCGGCGACAGCCACCGACGGGTACGCGGCTGGAGACGGGACGGAACCCGAAGCCGGGCCCGCGCGTTTCCGACAGGCCAGAAAAGCAGGCCTTTGCTCTCCAGTCTCTTGGACTTAGAAGGTCTCCATGGAAATGCACAGAACGGGTTTCGTTGAGCTGGCGCATGGCTCGGCTCTCGACGCAAGCCGACGAGCACACCAGAAAACGGAGTTCCATCATGCCAACACGGAATGCTAAGGCCCGCTGGACGGGCGCCTTGAAGGACGGCACCGGCACACTGGAAGGTGGATCGGGCCTGATCTCGGGCGCGTATTCCTTCCCCAGCCGGTTCGAGGATGGCAGCGGCACCACGCCCGAGGAACTGATCGCCGCCGCCCACGCCTCGTGCTACGCGATGGCCCTCTCCGCCCTATTGGGAGAGGCCGGGGTCACCCCCGAGCACATTGACGCCCAGGCCCGCGTCACCCTGACCGAAGTGGACGGCAAGCCGACCATCACCAAGGTTCACCTGGAGGTCTCCGGCGCGGTGCCGGGCGTTGATCCGCAGGGGTTCCGCCAACAGGCCGAGGCGGCCAAGGCGTTCTGCCCGGTCTCGCGCGCGTTGACCGGCGTTGAGATCACCCTGGAAGTCGCGGGCGGCCCGTAAGGAAACCCGGTCGCGCACCGCGCGTCCCCGTTGCGCGCCGGCGGCGGGGGCGCGCTGTCCAGGCCACACCATGCTTCCCCTGACTGCCTGGGATCAAAATGCCATGACACCGCGCATCAAGGGCGGAGGGTTCCTGGAACGGGGCTTCCGCCCCTTTTTCCTGCTGGCCGGGGTGTACGCCATCGTGGCCATGGCCCTGTGGCTGTTGTTCCTGCGCGGCGGCCTGCTGCTGCCGGGGCCGATGGACCCGCTGTCGTGGCACGCGCACGAGATGCTGTTCGGCTTCGCCGGCGCCGCCGTCGCGGGGTTCGTGCTGACGGCCGTGCCCAACTGGACCGGCCGCCTGCCGCTGTCGGGCGTGCCGTTGCTTCTGCTCGTACTGCTGTGGGCGGCGGGCCGTGTTCTGGCCGTGCTGCCGGTGCCGTGGGGTCTGGCGGCGGCGGTGGACGTGGCGTTCCCGGTGACCATGAGCGTCGTGGTGGTGCGCGAGGTGATCGCCGGCAGCAACTGGCGCAACCTCCCCGTGGGCGTCGCCCTGAGTCTGTTGGCCGTGGCCAACGCAGTGGACTGGCTGGAATGGGCCTTTGTCCTGCCCGACACCGGCCTGGGGCCGCGCCTGGGGATCGCCGTGCTGGTGTCGTTGATCACCCTGATCGGCGGGCGAATCGTGCCCAGCTTCACCCGCAACTGGCTGACCCAGCGCAAGGCGGCAAAGCTGCCAGAGCCGTTCGGGCGGGTCGATCAGGCCGTGCTGCTCGTGACCGTCCTGGCCCTGTTGACCTGGACGGTGGAACCGCGCGGTTGGCTTGTCGCCGCACTGCTGGCGTTGGCCGGTGTCGGCAACCTGGTGCGGCTGGCGCGCTGGCGCGGCCTGGCCACGGCCGCCGAGCCGCTGGTGTGGATTCTGCACGTCGGGTATCTGTTCGTCCCGCTCGCCCTGCTGTTGGCGGCGGCGTCAGCGTGGCGCCCCGACCTGGTGCCCGATGTTGCCGCCCTGCACGGCCTGACAGCCGGGGCCATCACCATGATGATCGTGGCCGTCATGACCCGTGCGACGCTGGGCCATGGCGGGCGGCCGCTGCACGCGGGCGCGCTCACCACGCTGGTGTACGGGCTGCTCCTGATCGCCGCCGTCTCGCGGGTATGGGCTGGCCTGTCCGAGGGCCTGTACCTGCCCCTGCTGCTTCTCTCCGGCGGCGCCTGGATCGGCGGGTTTGTGCTGTACCTGCTGCGGTACGGCCCGATCCAGGTGGCACCGAACCGGACACCATCGGGCGGGTGACGGCGCCGCCACCGCGGAAAGGGTCGGCCGAGCCTGGCGCTTCTTGGGCTCAGGCGGTCTCCTTCGCGGAACAGGAGAGCAAGAAAGACGGAAACCCGTGATGGAAAACAAAGAAAGGCTTGCTGACCTATTGACCAGCAAGCCCTTGATTTCATTGGTAGCGGAGGAGGGACTTGAACCCCCGACACGCGGATTATGATTCCGCTGCTCTAACCAACTGAGCTACTCCGCCCCAGACGCGAGCGCGAGGTCCGTGCGCCAGACCCGCGCCACAGAGGAGCGGTTATATACGGGGCGCGCCGTGGGTGTGTCAAGCGCCTGAGCCGCCCTCGCCACAGTGTTGAACGGCCTTGCCATCCCCCCCATCCGCACGACCCGCGAGGCCGACGCGATGGGCTCGTGCAAACCGTGGGAACGGCTTTCCGCGCGGCCACGGAGTGTGGCATGATGCGCCGACTTTCCGCCCAACACCGCAACTGGCCGCGCCATGACCGACACACCGGACTCGCCTGCCTCCAGCGCCGTGACCGACCCGCCGGCGGACGACCACGTCCCCGACACCGTCGCGTTCGAACACTACTTTTTCAAGAAAATGGAGGATGTCTATTTCCGGCTGGACCCGGACACCAAGCAGCCACTCGCCATCGTGCGCCTGGGGCACGAGGAGGTCAGCCTGTCCTTTTCCGGCATCCAGAAGGAATTCGACATCGCCTCGGACAGCAAGGACGGCCGCTTGCTGGCGCTCATCGGCAAGGGCCTGAAATACGTCAAGGCGTTGCGCCTGGGCGACCCGGTGCCCAGGGAGGTCCTGACAGGCGAGGCCTCGTGGGAACCCAAGGAAAAACACCGCCAGATCGCCTACAACCGGCTGGCGGTGCAGATCCTCGGCTGGCTGTCTGGCGATGAACACATCATCACCAACCCAGACGAACTGATGCAGGTGGCCGGCGATTCGACCTTCCGCAAGCGGGTCAACGACGCGTTCGGGGAGGCGGCCCGCAATCTCGGCCTTTCGAGCAAGGAAGAGGTGACGGAGTTGATCTCCGGCCTGTCCAGCGAACTGGCCTACATCGAGGCGCTGCGCGACGAATTCCACGCCATGCAACGCGTGTTTGAAAAGGCTCAGCCGCTGCGCAAGATCTACGCCAACGAACACGGCCAGTTGGATACCGTCAATTCGATGCTGCGCCTGTTCAACGCGGCCATCGAGGACTTCACCGCCCGCTTCGAGACCGTCGACGCCCAGACCGGCGAGATCATGGCCGCCCTGAAGAACCTGGACACCGTCAAGGCGTACCTGCGGGAACACCGTAACGACCTCAGGGTCCGCTTGGTGGTGTGGGAGGATCTCTTGCTGAAGTGGCTGCGCCGACCGGTCCGCGCGGGCCGGGAGATCGAGGATCTGGTGGACGAGACCTACCGGTTCCTGGCGCCGCGCTATATGCCGGTCGACAAGTGGATCATGATGACCCAGTTGCAGGACCCGGTGAAACGCGCCCCCCTGAAACAGACCGATCACCGCACCGAAAAGAAGATCAAGTACATGGGCGGGCGTATGCCCTGGTCGTGATCCGGCGGCGTGGCGGTCAGCTCACCTTGTCGTAGGCGAAGTTCTCGGCGTAGCTTTTCGGCCGCCGGGTCCGTGTCGCCGGGGCCTGCACCCGCACGGTCCAGCCATTGCGCTTGGCGTGGGCCACCGCCTCTTCCTTGCTCGGGAAATACAGGCGAAGCTGGTTCGTTGTGTCCCCCTGCCCCACCCAGCCCATCAGCGAATCGTTGCGTTGCGGGCGGGCCGGATCGGCCTCCAGCACCCATTGCCGGCTGTTGCCGCGCCCGGACTGCATGGCGGATTTCGCGGGTTGATAGATGCGCACGGTTGTTGTCATGTTTGGCCTCTTTCCGTTCGGCACACTGGGCCCTCGGCACGACGCCGCGGCGCTGGTCGGGGCGAGAGGATTCGAACCTCCGGCATCTAGCTCCCAAAGCTAGCGCTCTACCAGGCTGAGCTACGCCCCGTCACATCGACCTCGACTGTGTCATCTCTCGACCGTGTGATCTAACCCCTCCCATGCGCCAGGGCAAGAGTCAGGGATCGTCCGCCGCGCCACCCGGCCCTGTGCCGAACAGGGGATGGCGGACCCGATCGCCGATCTCGATGCCCAACAAGCGGCAGGTGCCCCCCTTGAGCTCCAGGGCGGCGCGGATCGGGCCATCGGCGACGATGGTCTCCTCCGACATGGGGGTGGTGTCCTCGGCAATCCGCCAGATCCGGCCGTCCGGTTCGAGAAACAGAATATCCAGCGACAGGAACGTGTTCTTCATCCACATGGCGCGCGGCCCGACGCCGCCGAAATCGAACAACATGCCGTGGTCGGCGGCCATCTCGCGCCGGTACATCAGCCCGCGCGCCCGCTGCGCCGGGGTCCGGGCGAGTTCCACCGTGAACCCGTAGCGGCGCCCGTCGTGGGTCACGATCTCCAGGCGGTCGGTCTCGAAGGCCACCGGTCCGGCCGCACGCGCACCGGTCCCCGCCCCCGCTGCCAGACACAGGACGGCCAGGGCGCTCAGCAGGGCCAGATGGGTGAAACGGCGCCGCCGGGTGAGACGCAACGCCAACGAAAATGGGGACATGGATCACGGACTCCGGTCTTCAACAGGGCGGGACGGGGTTCCTATATACCGTGTGTTCTAGGATCGTGTCTCAACCAGGGCGCTGTTTGCGCGCCGCAGCGAGAGTGGATCGGGATCATGTTTCGGCTCTATCTCGCGTATGGGTCCAATCTCAGCACCGCCCGGATGGCGCACCGATGTCCGGCGGCGGTGCCCATCCGGGCGGTGACCCTGCGCGACTGGCGCCTGCGGTTCGAGACGGTGGCCACCATGGAACCTGCCCCGGGCGACCACCTGCCGGCGGCGCTGTATGGTGTGACCGCCGCCTGCGAGAAGGTGCTGGACCGGATCGAAGGCGTCGACGAGGGCCGCTACCGGCGCCACTGGGTGGACATCCCGGACGACGCGGGGGCGACCCATCGGGTGTTGACCTACGTCAAGGTCGATGCCCGGCGCGGCCCGCCGCGCGGCCCCTATGTCCAGCACCTCGCCGCCGGTTACCATGACTGGGGCCATGACCTGTCCGCCCTGCTGGCGGCCTTGCAGCGGTGCCGTCCCACATCGGACGGTTCAACGGCGGCGGCAGGGGCCATGCAGGACGGGGTTTTGGCGCGGTCCAACATGACGGCCGATCTTGCCCGGACCGTCGGTTAACCGATCATTGTCCCCAGTGCCACGGCACCGAGGATGGCGGCTGTCAGCACGCCCACGACGCCCCAAAGATATGTCTTGCCCGGTTTGTCGGCGAGAGCGGCCGTGACGTCGGCCCGGAAGGCGTCGAACTCCGCCCGGCTTGGCTTGTCCGCCAGACCGCTTGCAACTGCGCCGCGCAGGGCGTCCAACTCGGCCTTCGTCGCCAAATGCGGAAGGGCGTCCTTGATGCCCGTGACCTGATCTTCCACACGCTGGACTTCGGCCTTCGTCGCCAAATTTGGAAGGACGTCCCTGATGCCCGTCACCTGATCTTCCACACGCTGGACTTCGGCCTTCGTCGCCAAATGCGCAATGACGTCCTTCATTCCGGCCAATTGGTCGTCGACATGCTGCACCTCCGCCTTCGTGGCGAGATGCGCGAACATCTCCTTCATGCCGGCCTGCTGCTCGTCAATGCGGACAAGAAGGGGTTCCAGCCTGCCGAGGCTCGCCTTGACCTCGCGCATGTCCGCTTCCAGAACACCAACCCGCCGCGTCAACTCGGTCATGCCGCCGTCGCCTCCATCCCCACCATCATGGGAACCGCCGCGTCCGGAGGCAAGACGTTGAAGATGGGTTTGCAGATCGATGATTTTTTCAGTCATCGCGAGCTTCGCCTGGGCCAGCTTGTTCAGTCAGGTCGTTGGTAAAAAGCCCTCCTGTAATATCTCTATACTCTTCGAGCGTAATATCTCCCTTATCTGCCAGCTTCTCACACAATGACAAAACAGCCTGTCTTATCACGCCAATTTGCTGGTTGGCGTCTGCATCCAGTTCAAGCATCCCCCGGAGAAGTGCCGCGAGATCGTCACTAATGCCCTGTTCACTCATGCCACATCCAGACTTGTTTGAGACGCCTTGCGTGACGGCCGGTCAGCCCCAGTACTTGGAAATCATACCACGAAGAGCCGATGTCAGTCATCGATCGCCAGCCCCCATTGCCACGCCGGGATGATCAAGTCACCCTCTTCACCCCCTCGTGCCGGGATCCAATCGAGAATCACACAGCTCTGGCACGCCGGTCGAGCCAAGCCCGGAGCGCCTCGATCTGGTTGTCGTCCAGATCGAGGCGAAGATGCGACACGGCATCGGTGTGGACGACGACGGTCGCCGGCAACGATCCGAGTTCAGGCACGCCGATCCGCAAAGGCCGTCCCGGCTCGCACGGCAGTGTGCGGTCCAGAACGCCGGCCCCCAGCGGCGACAGGGCTTGCAGCAGGCAACTGACAGACTCGCCGCCGGTTTGCCCCTCGCCGCTCAGGTCCACCGTCACGGCCACGTTCACGGTCCGCAGCGCCGTGCCGCGCCGATCGCCTTCGGTGGTGGCGGACATGATGCGGCCGAGCGCCTGTTCCATGGTGTGCAGGCTGTCGAGCACGGATTGGGCCGAGGTTTCGACCTCTCCGGCATGGCGGGCGGTGGTTTCCGCGCTGCCGGAGACCTCGCGAATCCCGTCCGATACGCCTTGGGTACCCTGGGCGGCCCGTTGGGCGTTGTTGCTGATCTCGCGGGTGGTCGCCGTCTGCTCTTCCGTGGCCGACGAGATGGTCGAGGTGATCTCGTTGAACTCGGAGATCACCCCGCTGATGGCCTTCACCGCTTCAACGGCTTCGTTCGTGGCGGCCTGCATGTCGGCGACCTGATCGGCGATGCTGTCCGTCGCGCGCGAGGTCTGATTCGCCAGCGCCTTCACCTCGCCGGCCACCACGGCGAACCCCTTGCCGGCCTCGCCGGCGCGGGCCGCCTCGATCGTCGCGTTGAGCGCCAGAAGGTTCGTCTGCTTGGCGATGTCGTTGATGAGGTCGACCACCTCACCGATCTTGGTGGCGGAGTCGGCGAGATGACCGATGCGGTCGTTGGTCCCGGCCGCGTGCTCGGCCGCGCGCTGGGCCGTGGCCGAGGCGTTGGTCACCTGGCGGCTGATCTCGCTGATGGACGCCGCCATCTGCTCGGCGGCCGCGGCCACGGCATCGACGCTGCTGGCGGAATTGCGTGAGGCCTCGGCGGCCGAATCGGCGCCGCCGGCAGTGGCGCCGACCGCCTGTGCCATGCCGCGCGCGGTCTCGCACATCGATTGGGCCTGATCGGCGACGGCGGACATCACCTGACGCACCTGCTCGTCCAGGGCGCTGGTCAAGGCCAGCATCTCGCCTTGCACCTGGCGGGCACTGCGGCGTTGCTGCGCGGCCTGTTCGGTCTGCAGGCGCCTGACTTCCTGGGCGTTCTCCTTGAACCCCTGGACGGCGCCGGCCATGGTCCCGATTTCGCTGCTCGCCCCCCGGTGCGGAATGGAGACCGACAGGTCACCGCCCGACAGCGTCTCCATGGCGGCGACGATGTCCTTCAGCGGCCGGACGATGGACACGCGCGCCACCAACAGGCCAATCGCCAGCCCGAGCACGCCGCACCCGGCGAGGATCACCAGGATCCACGTCCTGAGGGTCTCGAGCGAGGCGAAGAACTGATCCACCTTCGTCCCGACGTACAGAATACCGATCACATCCCCGTTCCGCCCCAGGATGGGGTCATAGCCGGTGATGTAAGATTGGCCGAGGATATCGACGATGCCGCGAAACGGCTCCTTGTCGAAGAACACGGACTCATAGGCCGCGTTGCGCGCCAGCGTCGTGCCGACGGCCCGCGAGCCGTCGTCCCGCACCACGTTGGTCGCCACGCGGGTATCGCCCATGAAGATGGTGGCCGTGCCACCGACCTGCGCGACGATCTCGTCGACGATCTCATTGTTGCCGTTCAGGACCGTCGACCCGGCGACGAGCGCCTCGTCCTCCAATCGGACGTCCGCCCCGTACTCCCGGATTTCGTCCCAGGCCACGCGCATGTTCTGGTCGATTGCCGCCACGGCATTGCGTTCGGCATCGCGGTTCAGCACGACGATCATGGCCACCGCAACAGTGACCCCGATCAGAAGAGTATTGACCAGGACGACCAGAGCGACGCGCAGTGTGATGGTGAGTTTGGGCCGCGACATGATGCGTTCCCCCGACTGACGTTCACACGGATCGGGTATGGTGACTGCCCTTGGGCCGTAACGCAATTTTAACAGCCGGCCAAAATGGCTTTTCCCTTTTTTGAGCGCGCACCGGAGGCCGGTCGCGGGCAGGTCCGAGCGCCGGCCAAGAGCGGAAACGCACGCACCCTGCACGCCGTTGCACGACGCCATCGGGACAGCGCCCCCTGTTGCCCACGCTGGCGCCCCGGCGTAGGGTCGTCAGGGGTTTTCGGCCAAAGACAAAGAGGAGTGCGCTCGCCGTGCGTTACGTCAGCACCCGGGGCAAGGCCCCCGTTCTCGGCTTCGACGAGGTGGTTTTGACCGGCCTGGCCGCCGATGGCGGCCTGTACGTGCCCGAGGACTGGATCGCCCTGGGCGACGACGACTGGCGCGCCCTGCGCGGCCTGCCCTATGCCGAGGTGGCCCTGCGCGTCATGCTGCCGTACGTCGGCGCCGCCCTGACCGAGGAGGAACTGGCCGACCTGTTGGACGCGGCCTATGCGCGTTTCGACCATCCGGCGGTCGCGCCGTTGCGCCAGATCGGTCCGCACGACTGGATGATGGAGCTGTTCCACGGCCCCACCCTGGCGTTCAAGGACCACGCCATGCAGGTCCTGGGGCCGCTGTTCGAGCTGCTGCTCACCCGGGCCGGGCGGCGCGTCACCATCGTCGGCGCCACGTCGGGGGACACGGGCTCGGCGGCCATCGAGGCGTGCCGCGACCGCGAGGCCATCGACATCTTCATCCTGCACCCCAAGGGCCGCGTCTCGGACGTGCAACGCCGCCAGATGACCACGGTGCAGTCGTCCAACGTGCACAACATCGCCGTCAACGGCACCTTCGACGATTGCCAGGCGCTGGTGAAGTCGCTGTTCGCCGATGCCCCGTTCCGTGACGAGGTGGGCCTGTCGGCCGTCAACTCCATCAACTGGGCGCGCATCGTCGGCCAGGTGGTGTACTACGCCTGGGCCGGCGTGGCCCTGGGCGCCCCCGACCGCAGCCTGGGCTTCAGCGTGCCCACCGGCAACTTCGGCAACATCTTCGCCGGCTACGTCGCCCGGCAGATGGGGCTGCCAATCGACCGGCTTGTGGTGGGCTCGAACCGCAATGACATCCTGACCCGGTTCCTGGAGACGGGAACCATGAACCAGGACACCGTCGTGCCCACGCTCAGCCCCAGCATGGACATCCAGGTCTCCAGCAACTTTGAGCGGCTGTTGTTCGAGATCCACGGTCGCGACGCCGACGAGGTGCGCGCGGCCATGGACAGCTTCCGCCAGGGCGGGGCCTACAGCGTGGCGGACGACCTGCACCAGGAACTTCTCGGCCTGTTCCGGGGCCACCGGCTGACCGACGAGGAAACCCTGGACGCCATGCGCGTCATCCAGGAGGAAACCGGCATGTTGGTGGATCCGCACTCGGCCATCGGCATCGTCGCCGGCCAGGTGGCCGGGCGGCGCGACGAGGGCGGCGTGACGGTCTCGCTGGCCACCGCGCACCCGGCCAAGTTCCCCGACGCGGTCGAGAAGGCCACCGGCATCCGCCCGCCGCTGCCACCGCGCCTGGCCGACCTGTTCCAGCGCGAGGAACGCATGGTCGAGGCGCCCAACGA
>Ga0207419_1000658_pt1 | contig 29584 bp, 19 predicted proteins | sample ElkSloMetagenome_4_FD_184723 | JGI IMG/M metagenome (GOLD analysis project Ga0207419, IMG submission 184723) | Hot spring microbial communities from Elkhorn Slough, Monterey Bay, USA - MD2A (version 2) | ecosystem: Environmental > Aquatic > Marine > Intertidal zone > Estuary: Microbial mat ... | reverse complement strand
CCTGAAGATCATACACAACTAGCCAAAGGAGTAGATAATCAATTACAACGTGCTATTGAAGAAGTGAAGAAGGCTATGGCCCTTGATCCTTACGAGAAACCAGCACGGCCTGACTGGGAAACAAGATAAAATCGTTACCAGATAATAATTTAAAATTACTAAAATGCCACCGGTCAATTAAATTACCGGTGGCATTTTTTATGCTAATCTGCTTTTGATACTAAGGTTATTTTATGAGGCCCTCCCCCGAATATTTTATCAGAATAAGCGGTATCAACTGATATATCCAACGGGCCATTTTTAGTGGCTACTGTCCATTCACGAGCAATTTCTCGCTTATCACGCATAAACTTGTCGTGTAGGTGCTGCATTTGTTCTTGATATTCTTTAGGTACAATCATCGTAAATTTGTTGCCTATGAGTTCATGCTTTTCATAGCCGTAGAGCCTGCAATATTCATTGTTTACCGCTACAAATTCCATTTGCTGGTTTGTGATGCATATGCCTACTTCATTGGTGCTATCAATTATAGCTTGCACGTTAGCAGGGTTATCTGCTATTTGTTCCTTAATTTCTTCTGTTACTAATAAGTCGATCATAATTAATGCTATTTTTAAGTTAGTTTTATCCGTATTGTTGTAACTCAAAACTTGATTCTAAGTTTTTGCTACTTTTCAAAGTAACTATTTTACCTTGAGCATCTTTCAATTCTTTCTTTAATTTCAAATGCTCTTTTATTAATGCCCTGTGTTTAGCCTCCATTTTTTGCATATCAGCTTCATTGGCCTGCATTTCGGCTATTATTTTTTTCATTTCTATGTCTTTATTTTCCAATTCTTTTCGCTGCCTCATCATCTCCTCAGTAGTAGCCTCCATCTCTTCCATATTTTGTCTGAGCTCTTCTTCCTGAGCTCTTATTTCCTCGTTTTGTTGTTGCGCTTCTTTTAGCAGCTTATTTGTTTTATCGGCTATTTTAGCGCCAGCTATTGCAGAAGCTATATTTTCACTAAGCTTTTGCAAAAATTCTATTTCATGCAGTTGAAATTCTCTAAAAGAGGCTAACTCTACAATGCCAAATACAGTATCTTTTACAATTAGCGGTACAAGAATAATGGCAGTAGGAGTGGCGTCGCCCAGGCCAGAGGTGATGTTTACATAATACTGGGGCACATCGGTCATGTATATTATGTCTTTCTCAAGGAAGCACTGACCCACTAATCCTTCACCAATGTCAATTCTTTTTTGCTCACAATACTTCTTTTTATTATAGGCATAGGTGCCTAGTATTTTTATGTGTTCATCTTCATTTTCTTCACTCTCCACTATAAAAATACTTCCCTGGTTAATATTTAAGTATTTTACAATTTCTCTTATTATTATGTCGCCAAATTCAACCAAAGAGGAATTGTCCTGTCGCAATATATTTGAAAATTTTGCCAATCCTTCAGAAGCCCAATTTCGCTGTTGTTCTTCCTTGGCTATTGACTTCATTTTATCATGCATATTTTTCAAAGAATTGGCAATATCTGTTTGCTCAAACTCCTTTTCAAACTCAATGTTTAGTTCTCCTGCTTCTATACTATTAATGTAATTAATCGCAGAAGTAATTGCCATCTTGTTTTTTTGTAACTCTTCTTTACAAGATTCATATTTTTTTAAGGATAATATTTTGCAAAAAGGCTTTATCTTCATGATGTAAATGTTTGATGTTTTGCAATGATAGGCAATGTTATATTTATTTACTATTGCAAGAAAATAGATAGATTACATGCGTTTGTATATTATTTATTAACGCTATCGCGTATTTAGTAAGTGATTGTTTTTCAAATCATAGGTATATTATGTTTAATAAAAAATATTATCTATTAAACAAATTAACGTGTTGATATGCAAAAAATATACCCGTGTGTACGAAGATTTGTTGAAAACATTACATTATGAAATTATAATAAAACTAAGTTTATGGACTTTTGAAGGCCTTTATTTATATTTTAAATATGAATATATAAAGAATATATAAAATTAAATCAATAATACATTGTTGTTATTTAAAAAGTGACTGATCATTTAGTATGTAGCCAAATATCAATCAGTGTGGATGGTAACTAACTTTTAATTAAACACAAGATGATTTATTGGAAGCAAGATAATCGTTTGTTAATTAATGGATTAATAATTTGTATATTTTAATCAGAAGGACTATTTATTTATGTCAGCATTGTCACCAATAACATGAGCACTAATAATTCATCTATTAAGTTGCTTATTGACTGCCTCACCCGTGTTTGCAGCATTTCCATGCCTATATGAATTGAAGCTCAGATCTACGATTCTTTTATAATTTTCCCCAGGCATAAATATTTTTTGTTTATTGGTTAAACCTTTGCGTAAAATAATGCTCTAAAGGTAAAATTCCTTTAATATTAAAAGAAAGAACTATGAAAAGATTAAATAATTTGACACTGATTTTTACCATGTTGGCTTTGGGTTTGTGGTCCTGTAACAATGAAGAAAATCTATTGAATGATGATGCTTCTTCTGAAGCAACGGTAGTTAGCGAAGAGCAATTTGATGCTGATTTTGACGATGCACTTGACATTGCCTTTAGCACCATGGATGCACAGCTTAACACAACCGGTGGCAGGGTTGCTACCGACGAGAGAACCCAATGCGCTGAAGTTACTAAAAGCAATGATACTATTGTAGTAAACTTTGGCGAAGGATGTGAAAGCCCGGCGGGTAGACTGCGCGAAGGAAAGTTAATCATTAAATTTTCTGGCAAATATTTGGAGCCGGGCGCGGTAATTACCCTTTCTTTTGACAACTTTTATTTGAATGGCAAAAAACTAGAAGGCACCCGAACAGTAACTAATTTATCAGCTTCTACTGATGAATACCCAAAGCACAATATTAATTTGGAAAATGGTAAAATTACCTGGCCCGATGGCACCACCATGACTCGTGAAACGGACCGTACCCGCATCTGGAAAAGAGCTGCCAACCCTATCAACGATATAATTGAAATATTTGGTTCTGCTTCAGGTATTAATAAAAAAGGCATAAGCTATTCTGCCACAGTAGCTGAAAGCACTCCCGTTATTTTGAAAAGGTCATGTATTGCCTCACAAGTTTTTGTGCCGGTGCAAGGAATCAAAATTATTTCTCGATCAGAAAGAGCCTCAGTAGCCATTGATTACGGTGATGGCACATGTGATACCAAAGTTGTGATTACAGTAGGAGAGAGAAGCAAAGAGATCGATTTAAAAGATATCAAATAGTAGGGATTTTGTAACTCAAATGATAAAAGCCTAAGAAAAGAGTTCTCAGGCTTTTGTCATTTTTTTCACCGGGATATAGCCACCACAGTCTGCAGACCATCCTCAATAAGTTTCGGCAATTTTCTCATATAATAAGGATCCATGCATGGATAAATTCACTAGCTGCATAGTATATTTTTTTATAATCCCCTTTTTATTAGTTTCATAGAGTTTATTAATGCATTTCTGCTATTAATTCCTCAATTTTGCAGGCAAAAAGATTTTTATTCGTGTATAAAATATTCAGGTTAATATTCTTTATGCTGCCGGCTGAAAAAGCCCATAATCTGGCTTTTAAACTAATTAAAATTAGCTTTAAGCTTCCGGTAGTTAGGGTTTTATTTCAAAATTATTACAAGATCAACCATTCTTCATTACCGAGGCACTTTTTCGGGCTTCAATTTAAAAATCCTATAGGCCTGGCTGCAGGGTTAGACAAAGATGCTAAAATAATTAATGAACTTGATCAAATGGGTTTTGGCTTTATCGAAATTGGTACGCTTACACCCAAGGCCCAGCCAGGTAATCCCCAACCCCGCCTTTTTAGGTTAAAGTCAGACCAGGCATTGATCAACCGAATGGGTTTTAATAATGCAGGAGTAGTGCAAGCAGTAGAGCGACTAAAAAAAACCAGCCCTGGCATAATTGTAGGAGGCAACATTGGTAAAAACAAAGCTACTGCCAACGAAAATGCTTATCTGGATTATATTACTTGTTTCGAGGCGCTCTACCAATATGTAGATTATTTTGTAATCAATGTAAGCTCACCCAATACACCTGGTTTGCGCAGCTTGCAAGAAAAAGAACCTTTAACCCGAATTATTAAAGCATTGCAAAAAGCTAGAATGGCGAAAGAAAAATCCAAGCCAATTTTTCTCAAAATTGCGCCCGACCTGACCAATGAACAATTGGATGATATCATCGATATTATATCGGAAACTAAGCTGGAAGGCATTATAGCCACCAATACCACTATTGGCAGAGAAGGGCTGCGGGCCGGCAAAAGAAAAATTGATCAAATAGGAAATGGTGGGCTAAGTGGAAAACCGGTATTTCATGTAAGCAATACCATAATAAAATACCTGCGTGAAAAGAAACCGGATCTATTCATTATTGGTGTGGGTGGCATTATGAAACCAAAGGATGCCTTAGAAAAAATAAAGGCTGGAGCCAACCTGGTGCAGCTTTATACAGGATTTATTTACGGAGGGCCGGGGTTAATAAAAGACATCAACAAAGCATTAATTAATCATAATTTTTAATTGAAGCACACGTTAGCAAACCAAATTTGAGAGGCTTGATTTTATGAAAGATTAATTGTTGAACTAGTAGTTTTAAAATGACAAATCAATATTTTGCATATTTTTGTAAAATAAGTTGACCGAATGACAGCAAAAAATACCTATAAATCCAATACATTTAAGAAAAAGCAGAAACAGCCAAAAAAGAAGTTTAAGTTCAATTGGTTTGGTGATCAAAAGTTTATACTTGCTTTTGGCTTTTTCCTTATTGTTTTATCTTTATTTCTGTTCACCTCTATGCTTAGCTACCTTTTTACTTATCAGGCAGACCAAAGCGTGGTGGAAGCAATAGACCAAACAGATGTACGTGCGGCAGGCTTAGAAGCTGAAAATTGGCTTGGGCTATTCGGCGCCATTATTTCTTACTTTTTTGTTTTCAAATGGTTTGGTATTGCTGCGTTTCTTATACCTCCCTTTCTTTTCATTTCAGGATATAAGCTGGTTTTCAAAAAAGAAATAATATCACCGATATCGGTATTCAAGTTTGTTTTCTTTTTTATTTTCTGGATAAGCCTTTTGATGGGGTATCTTACATTCAATCAAAATGAAATAAGTACCTGGAGTTTCCTTAGCGGCGGTATTGGATTTGAATTGGCATTTCTTTTTGATAGTCTCATGGGCTGGGGCACCTACCTGGTGCTTATATTTAGTTTATTGGTCTTTATAATTTATGCTTTCGATATTACTAGCTTGTTTAGTTACAAACCGGCTACAGTGACCGAGGACGATACATCGATAAATGAGCAAAAAGAGAAAAAGCCACAAGAGAATGTAGAAGGTAAGCAGGAACAAAAAGAGGAAGATGAAAAAAATAGCTGGTCGTTCAAAATAGAAAATACCAGTAAAAAGAAAAAGGAAAATGAAGGTACTCCCGAGCTGCTTATTGAAGATAAAAGAAAAGCATTTGACGAGAGTACTAAACCACCGGCCGACTCGGAAGGTGTTCAGGATTTTGGTAGGCCTCATCCACCATTGAACACACCTCAAGTACCTAAAGAAGACCTTGAGTTGAAAATAGAAAAGCAAAATGAAGAGCAGGTTGGTCATAAAATGGAAAACTATGATCCTACTTTAGATTTAAGTAATTATAAATACCCGCATCTTGAATTGTTGGTAGATCACTCCCAGGGAAATATTGAGGTTACCAAAGAAGAACTGGAAATGAACAAGGATAAAATTGTTGAAACGCTCATCAATTTTAAAATTGGCATTTCCAATATTAAAGCCACTATTGGCCCTACTGTTACGCTTTACGAAATAGTACCGGAAGCCGGTGTGAAAATTTCAAAAATTAAAAACCTGGAAGATGATATTGCCCTCAACCTGGCAGCTTTAGGAATTAGAATAATTGCTCCAATACCAGGTAAAGGCACTATTGGTATAGAGGTGCCGAATAAAAACCGCGAAATGGTTTCCATTAAGTCGGTATTTAGCACTGATAAATTTTTGAAGAGCGAGAACGAACTGCCCATAGTATTAGGTAAAACCGTTACCAATGAAGTTTTTGTTGCAGACCTGGCCAAAATGCCCCACTTGTTAATGGCAGGAGCCACAGGTCAGGGTAAATCCGTGGGTATTAATGTATTACTGGCATCCCTAATGTATAAAAAGCACCCTTCGCAACTAAAGTTTGTTTTGGTTGACCCTAAAAAGGTAGAGCTTACCCTTTACAATAAAATTGAACGACACTTTTTGGCCATGCTGCCAAATAATGAAGAGGCAATTATTACCGATACCAAACAGGTTATATACACGTTGAACTCCCTTTGCGTTGAAATGGACAACCGGTACAATTTACTCAAAGACGCCAGCTGCCGAAATCTAAAAGAATATAATTATAAGTTTGTACATCGTAGATTAAACCCTGAAGAAGGCCATCGGTTTTTACCCTATATTGTATTGGTAATTGATGAGCTTTCTGATCTTATGATTACTGCCGGTAAAGAAATTGAAACGCCAATTATCCGTTTGGCTCAGCTGGCACGGGCTGTAGGTATACATATTGTTATAGCTACGCAGCGCCCATCGGTAAATGTAATTACCGGAATTATTAAAGCTAATTTTCCAGCCAGAATTTCATTTAGAGTTACCTCTAAAATCGATTCACGTACCATTCTGGATGCCGGAGGTGCTGAGCAGCTTATCGGGCATGGCGATATGCTGTTATCCCAAGGTTCGGAAATTTTAAGATTGCAATGTGCTTTTATTGATACCCCGGAAGTGGAAACTTTGTGTGATTATATAGGTTCACAAAGAGGATATTCGTCTGCTTATATGCTTCCGGAGTTTTATGGAGATGATGATGAAAGCAGTGCGGTAGGTGAGGTTGACTTGAGCGATCGTGATGCCTTGTTTGATGATGCGGCTCGATTAATTGTGGCTCATCAGCAAGGGAGTACCTCTCTTATTCAACGAAAAATGAAACTTGGGTACAACCGGGCCGGAAGGCTAATCGATCAATTGGAAGCCGCTGGAATAGTAGGGCCGTTCGAGGGAAGTAAAGCAAGAGAAGTATTAGTGCACGACGAATATAGTTTGGAACAATTATTGAACGAGTTAGAAAAAAAACATTAAAATTTAAATATAAAAGAGGAACATGAGAAAAATATTGTATTTGATAGTTATCATTTTAGTAGCTACTACCGCGGCAAAAGCACAATATGATGCTAAAGCATTAGAAATATTGGATCAGATGAGCGAAAAATATACGGGTATGTCTGCTTATAAAGCTGACTTTACACACTCTATGACCAATGAAACCGAAGATATTAATGAAAAGTTTGAAGGAAAGATAACGGTAAAAGGCGACAAATTTCGCCTGCTAATGAGTGGTCAGGAAATATACAGTAATGGTAGCACCGTTTGGACTTATCTGCCGGAAGTAAATGAGGTGAATATCGACAACTACTATCCAGCTAGCGACATGTCTCCTTCTAAAATTTACACTGCATACAAAGATGGTTATAAGTACTTGTATATAAATGATGTTTCAGAGGAAGGAAAAAGCTTATCGGTAGTGGATCTTGTTCCTGAAGATACTGGCAGCCAATTTTTTAAAATAAGACTTAAGATAAACAAATCAAATAAAAATTTACATAGCTGGGAAATATTTGATAAAGCCGGTAACAAGTATTTGTATCACATCACCAATTTTACTCCGGATGTGAATGTAAATGACGGCCACTTCGAATTTGATGCCAGTAAGCATAAAGGGGTAGAAGTAATTGATTTAAGGTAGAGCAAATACAAAGGTATTTATGCAAGGGAGGTGAATACGCTTCCCTTTTTTATTGCCAAAAATTAGGTAACTTAGTTGCCTCGATAAACTATTTATCTTATTCTGGCCATGGCTATGCAATACAAGATAGAGGTTTTACTTTCAGTTTTTATTGAATGTCAGATTAGCATAATCTGTAAATATATTTAGAATATTAATTAATCAAGAAATGAAATTAAATAGGGTTTTAGTTTTATGGCTACTTTTTCAAGGCATACACTTTTTTCCAGCCTCAAGTCAAAGCAGGTCGCCGGAAAATGTTGCTGAAATTGCTCAAGCGATTGAAAAACTCAATGTGTTGGGTAGTGTATTATATATTGCCGCTCACCCTGACGATGAAAATACTCGACTGATCACCTATTATGCCAATGAAGAAAAATACCGAACGGCTTATCTTTCATTAACGAGAGGTGATGGTGGCCAGAACTTAATTGGTCCGCAATTAAGGGAGTCATTAGGTATTATTCGTACCCATGAATTACTGGCAGCTCGTAAAATAGATGATGGCCAGCAGTTTTTTTCCAGGGCCAACGATTTTGGCTATTCAAAAAACCCGGATGAGACCTTTAATATTTGGGACAGAGAAAAGATTTTGGCCGATGTGGTTTGGGTAATTAGAAAATTTAGGCCTGATGTGATCATTACAAGGTTTAATACCACGCCTGGCATTACACATGGTCATCATACAGCTTCAGCCATTCTGGCCAAAGAAGCTTTTAGCCTTGCCGCTGATGAAGATGCTTTTCCGGAGCAACTCAAATATGTAGATACCTGGCAACCAAAACGTATTTTCTGGAATACTTCTTCCTGGTTTTACCGCAATCGTGAATTTGATAAAAGTGGATTACTATCCGTTGATGTAGGAAAGTACAATCATTTACTTGGCAAGTCCTATACTGAAATAGCCGCGCATAGCCGTAGCCAACATCGCAGCCAAGGTTTTGGTGCAGCTACAAGACGTGGCTCATCAACTGAGTACCTCGAGCAATGGGATGGCCCGGAAGCAGAAACTGATATTATGGATGGCGTGCCTACCGATTGGCATCGTTTAGAAAATGGTGAAGAAATAGGGGAAGCGATTCAGGCTATTCAAAATCAGTTTGATATACACCAGCCTTATAATATTGTTCCGCAGCTTTTGCAAATACGAAAAAAAATAACGCAAATAGAAAATGACTTTTGGCGTACAATTAAATTAAATGAAACAGACCAGCTTATTGCTGCTTGTGCTGGATTATTTTTGGAGGCTGCGGCCAATCAATATGCTGTTTCAGGGGGTGACTCATTATCTATTGGTTTAGAAGTGATCAATAGGTCACCTATCAATATTCAGGTAAAAAGTGTATCCATTCCAAAAGTCAATTATCAAAAGGGTATTGATAAACAACTAAAAGACAATGAAGAATTTCAAATCAATATTGAAGTTCTTATTCCGCAGGATATGCCACTTTCACAGCCTTATTGGCTTCGAGATAAGGGAACAGAAGGCACATTTAAAGTAGATCAACAGCAATTGATAGGGTTGCCGGAAAACCCGCCAGCAATGAATGCCGAATACGTACTTTCTATAGATGACCACGAAATTAAGTTTACCAAACCGGTAATATTTAAAGATACAGACCCTGCAAGAGGTGAAATATTTAGGCCATTGCAAATTGTACCCAAGGTATACACCCGATTCGATCAAGACGTATATATTTTTACTAAAAATCAAGGTAAAGATGTTAATGTGATGGTAAGAGCGGCCAGCGAAGAGGTAAACGGAAAAATAAATATTCCGGCACCAAAAGGATGGTTAGTTACTCCGGCCGGGGCTAAGTTTTCTTTAGGTAAAAAAGGAGAGGAAATTATTTTGCCTTTTACGATTACCCCGCCTGCCGAATCCTCTACACAAAAATTGTCCATCATTGCAGAAATTGATGGTAAAAAGTATGACTATTCAGCCATTGATATTGAGTTTGACCACATTCCTGCTCAAACCTGGTTTCCACAATCTTCAGCCAGTTTTATAAAAATGAAGCTGGAAAAAAAAGGAAGCTTAATTGGTTACATACAAGGCGCCGGAGACGCTATTCCCAAAAGTTTGTTACAAGTGGGTTATCAGGTTGATTTGCTTCAGGATAACGACTTTAACCAGGGTGGTTTGGAAAAGTATGACGCTATAATCACTGGCATTCGAGCCTTTAACACCAATGAAAAGCTACCATTTTACCGGGAGAAACTGATGACCTATGTAAAAAATGGCGGAACTTTAATTGTACAATACAATACCAGCTACGGTTTAAGCACCGATGCTATTGGGCCGTACCCGATGCAACTTTCCCGTGAACGCGTGACAGTACAGCAAGCTCCGGTTAAAATTATAGCTCCCAATCACCCGGTCATGAATACTCCCAATAAAATAACGGAAGAAGACTTTAGCAACTGGGTGCAGGAGCGAGGGCTGTATTTTGCCGGAGAATGGGATGAAAACTTGTTGCCCGTATTAAGCAGCAACGACCCCGGAGAGCCTGCCCGGGAAGGTGGCCTCCTGGTAGGGCAATACGGGAAAGGATACTTTGTTTATACTGGGTATAGCTGGTTCAGGCAGTTACCGGCAGGTGTTCCGGGTGCCTATCGAATTTTTACTAATTTAATTTCTTTGGGAAAGTAGCCTATGCGCACATTTAAAGAAGAAAGCTTAAAAGAGACTAAATTACAAGCTGATTTAATGTCAAAACCCTCTTATCAGCAGGCTCATCAACATTTAATTATTTTTTGTCACGATGTGTTTATTGAAACCGATAAAGGTATTCTATTGGTGAAAAGACTTAAAGAACCTGCCACCAATGTCTGGTGGCCTATTGGTGGTAGGGTGTTACGGGGCGAAAGAATTGAAGCTTCATTGCAAAAAAAATCCAGAGAAGAATGTGGGCTCGAGTTGGAGGGTATACAATTATTGGACTATGCCCGCACCTGGTTTGAAGGCGATCCTTTTGGCCATGGGCAAGGAACCGATACCATAAATGCTGTATGCTTTGCTCGTGGATATGGAGCCTTAAAACTGGATAAATTTCATGAATCACCGGCTTTCATTCATCCTGAAAATAAAACAAACTTCGGGGTGTTGCACCCGTATGTTGAACATTATTTAGATGAAATCTGGCGGCAGAATTATAATTATTGATTGTTGTAGAACTCCTCTATAGCATCAGCGAGCATTTCCACTTGCTCTTTGCTGTGCAAAGGGTAATTTGCAAATCTCAAATGCTTAAATTTAAATTCTCCATAACCGGTGCCAACTATCAGTTTCTTTTTGGCCAAAGCAACAAAAAGCTCATTGGAGGGCATCGAGGTTTTTGCTGTAATAATGGTTTTGCTTCTGTATTGCTGTGTATTCACGAAAGGTTTGATCAAATCGTGATTGTCTAGTAAATTATAGAAAACCGCGGCTTTGTAATTTGTGTCTCGCCTTATGATATCCTGGCCCATGTTAAGAAAATCTTCAAGAATTTTATCTAATAAATAAATTAATATGGTATTGGGCGATATTGGTATTTGATTTTGCTTTGATTTGAAATAGTGATTTTGTAATGAATTGACTCCACTTAATTTAAAATTGGGTTTCAATTCTTTGGCTTTTTCTATACATCGATCATTGACCATCCAAACCGCCAAACCCGGGGGTAAACCCCACCCGTAATGCAAATCGAAGAAAATGCAATCAATTTTACTATAATCTATTGCATGATAAGGAAACGCTGAGGTGGCATTAAGGACAACTAGCGACTCTGGAAATGCACTTGCTAATTCATAAATATCCTGCATAGGATATGACACACCCACACTAAAATCATTCAATGTAGCAGTGATAATGTCAAAATTATCCGCTAGTAACATTTGCTTTACATTAGGCACCTCATCTTTATTACCTTTTATTACTTTTACTTTTTTCCCCAAAAAGGAAGCTACCTGGTGAAATCTTTCCGAATATTTGCCAGTTACTAAATGACAACTTTGTTCGCTTACCAGATCCAGCATTATTCTTTCCATTATCTCATTGGCAGAAAAGCTGAAGAATACGTGGTAATCCTTTGATAGATTTAAGGTAGCACGTAATTTTTCTACTGTTTGTTGATAAATCTTTTCAAAAGACTTACTACGATGGGAAACATGAAGTACTTCTTCTTTGATCGCTTGCTTCAAGTAATGAGCCAGCGAGTAGTGCATTTCCGATGGCCCTGGAGTAAAATACAGGTTTTTGCTCATAGTCTAGTAATCTAAAGCCAAATTAAATACTAGCTTTAAAATTTAGCAAATATATCGTGCATAATATTTTCTGATTTTTTCTTTTTTTATTTTGCTTCATGTATAGTAATTTTGAAATGTGATCGTTGAAGAAAACAAAACGCTCTTAAAAATACTTAAAATTTTCCGGAAGCCTGGTATATGTTTTAAACCTAACATTACAACATTACCGAGTGAAGCCTTTGCTCAAAATTGGGCCTCACTCACGTTTCGGCGTGAGCTTCGCTTCTGCGAAGTTAACAGAGGATCTTTGCGAGCGCTAGGCAGCTCAAATCCTGTATTTATCGGGGTTTATAAACTATAGGCTTTCGGATTACTATTAAAAAAGCCTTCTCATTACTGGGAAGGCTTTTATTTTACCGGGTCAGCTCAATAAATTCTTTCTCGTTTTTACTTCAATATCTTGTAATCTATCTGATCCATTTTTTTCAGATCGGCAATCAATTCATTGCTGGGGTCAACTTTAAATTTGCGTGACATTGTGTCCAGAAGAATTCCTTTTTCCTCGTCTTTAATATTTATTTGAAAGTTACACTTGCCGGGGTATTGTTGTACCAGGTATTCCAGCCGCTCTACCAACTCTTCATCAATTACCGAGGCTTTCACATCAATGCATACCGTCTTGCTCATTTTGTCCCGCACTTCTGTAAGTAGCTGAATGTTTTGCACCTTAAGCTCCCACATGCCTATTTGGTTATACCTTTCCTGCACGGTGCCAATCAGGTAAACAAATTCCCCAACCGATAGCAAGTGCTGGTTTTTGCGAAATTCTTCACCAAAAAGTGCCATATCAAGTGAGCCGTCATAATCTTCAATAGAGAAAAGGGCAAAGGGATTTCCTTTTTTGCTTTGCCTGAAAATGCTTTTGGTAATAATTCCTGCTACTGAAACTTCTTCGCCTTTGTGCTCTTCAATTTTAGTTACCGGGCAGGTGCAGAAGTTTTGAATTTCTAATTTAAACTGGTCTAGCGGATGCCCGGAGATGTAAAACCCTACCACTTCTTTTTCAAGGCGCAATTTTTCCAGGTCGCTGAAGGGATCTAATGGAGCCACTTTTGGCGGTGGAATCGAGGTGTTGCTGCTATCTCCAAAAAGGGAGGTTTGTGCCGAATTCTTCTCGGCCTGCATATTGTTCCCATATTTGACAGCTTTCTCAATAAGATTAATATCGCCTTCTTCTGCATGCACAAACTGGCGGCGATGATAGTCTGCAAACCTGTCAAAGGCACCACTTAGCGCCAGGCTTTCGAAAGTCTTTTTATTGACCTGACGAAGGCTAATCCTTTCGGCAAAATCCCAAATAGAATTAAAGTGCCCATTTTTATCTCTTTCGCTAATGATAGCTTCCACCGCGGCATCACCGCTGCCCTTGATCGCCCCCATTCCAAAGCGGATATGATCCTTATCGTTTACGTCAAATACAATATTACTCTCGTTTACATCCGGACCTAATACATGAATGCCCTGCTTTTTACATTCATCCATAAAAAAGGTAATTTTCTCAATGTTATTTTGGTTGTGGGTAAGTACCGAAGCCATGTACTCCGCCGGATAGTGCGCTTTGAGGTAAGCCGTTTGATAAGCCACTACCGAATATGCTGCCGAATGTGAGCGGTTAAACCCGTATTGAGCAAATTTTTCCATAATGGCAAAAACCTCCTCTGCTTTGGCTTTTTCAATGCCATGTTTTTCTTTGGCCCCTTTTACGAAGATCACTTTTTGCTTATTCATTTCTTCGATCTTCTTTTTACCCATGGCCCTGCGCAGTAAATCTGCTTGACCCAGGCTGTAACCAGCCATGATCTGAGCTGTTTGCATAATTTGCTCCTGGTATACCATTATACCGTAACTATAGCTAAGGATAGGTTCCAATAATTCGTGGGGATATTCTACTTTTTCCTGGCCGTGCTTCCTTTTTATAAAGTTAGGGATGAACTCCATGGGTCCCGGCCGGTACAGGGCGTTCATGGCAATCAGATCTTCAATGTTGGTGGGCTTAAGCTCCTGCAAATATTTGCGCATGCCGGGTGACTCAAACTGGAAAGTGCCAATGGTGTCGCCTCGCTGGTAAAGTTTAAAGGTTTGCTCATCGTCCAAAGGAATTTCGTCGATATTGATGTCCACACCTTTGTTCTTTTTGATCATGGCCAGTGCATCTTTGATAATGGTAAGCGTCTTCAAGCCCAGGAAATCCATTTTTAGCATGCCTGCATCTTCGATCACTTTACCGTCAAATTGGGTAACCAGCAGGTTCGAATCTTTGGAGGTAGAAACCGGGATGTATTCGGTAAGATCGTCGGGGGCAATGATAACCCCGGCTGCGTGAATTCCGGAGTTGCGTACGCTACCTTCCAGTTTTTCAGCCATTTGCAACACTTCGGCTCGCTTGTCATTGCCATCTCTTATGGCTTTTAGTTCTGCAACTTCAGCGTAAGCTTTAGTGAGTGTGGTGCCAGGGCGTTCAGGCACTAATTTGGCCAATATATTGGCTTCTGCCAAAGGCAGCTCAGTAACGCGGGCAACATCCTTAATGGCCATTTTAGCAGCCATAGTACCATAAGTGATGATTTGTGCTACCTGGTTGTAACCGTATTTGTCCACTACATAATCGATTACCTTTTGCCTTCCTTCATCATCAAAATCGGTATCAATATCGGGCATACTCACCCTTTCCGGGTTGAGGAATCGCTCGAAAAGCAGCTTATACTTGATGGGGTCAATATTGGTGATATTTATGCAATAAGCTACTACCGAACCTGCCGCCGATCCACGTCCGGGCCCCACCACTACGCCCATGTCTTTACCGGCATTAATAAAGTCAGATGTAATCAGAAAGTAGCCGGCAAAGCCCATGTCTTTGATGATTTTCAGCTCATGGTTGATTCGCTCTTCCACTTCCAGCGAAATGATACCATACTTCTTTTTGGCTCCGGCAAAAGTAAGGTTAGAAAGATATTCATCCGCATTTTTGAAAGGTGCCGGTATGGGAAAATTGGGCAACAATATATCACGCTTAAGTTCGGGGGTGTTAATTTTATCTACGATTTCTGCTGTATTGTCCAGTGATTCAGGTACATCGGCAAACAATTGCCCCATTTCTTGCTGGCTTTTGAAAAAGAATTGGTCATTGTGAAAGCCAAATCTTTTGCCTTTTCCGTCGCCTTTTTCAGTACTTTGGTATTCACCGGTATTTACACATAGCAAAATATCGTGGGCATTAAAATCATCCTGATCCACGTAATGAGAATCGTTGGTAGCTATTACTTTGGTGCCGTATTTCTGTGCAAATTTTAAAAGGACCGCGTTTACCTTTTCCTGTTCCTCCATTTGGTGACGTTGCAGTTCAATGTAGTAATCATCGCCAAAAAGCTCGAGCCACCATTTAAAAAGTTTTTCCGCTTCCTCTTCTCCTTTATTCAAAATGGCCTGTGGAATTTCAGCACCTATGCAGCAAGTAGTTGCAATTAATCCTTCGTGGTATTTGAGCACCAGTTCCTTGTCGATGCGGGGCCATTTGCTGTAAAAGCCTTGCATGTAGCCCAGAGAGCATAATTTCGACAGATTTTTATAGCCCTGTTCATTTTTAGCCAGCATCAGCTGATGGTATCGATTGTCTTTTTCACCTTTACTAAAACTTTTGCGATACCGGTCCTCTACCATGTAAAATTCGCAACCTACAATGGGTTTCACCCCAATCTTGTTAGCTTCGGCCACAAACTTGAAGGCGCCAAACATGTTGCCATGGTCGGTCAAAGCCACTGCTTTCATTTCATCTTGCTGGGCTTTTTTCATCATATCACTGATGTTGGCAGCTCCATCGAGCAATGAAAACTGGGTATGGCAATGCAAGTGTGAGAATTCGGGCATGTTTAGTTCTTATTTTAAGGTAAATGGTTGCAACAAAAGAGAAACGAAAAGGCGAAGCTAATCTTTTTTGTGACTATCAGGAAAAAGAAGGATTAGAAGTTTTCCACAAGTTTTCCATGTAATTGATTGGAAGCTTTTTTCCTTTCTTCAATTTATCCTTAGCTTTACTTCAACAAACCCCAAATTTTATGAAAAGGATAATTCTGTTAATTCTAGCTGGCTGTTTTTCAATGCAACTACACGCTCAACATTTGCCCCCTGTTAGTAAAAACATTAACCCTGAGCTTTATAATACCCATTGGTCTGCTTTCTGGATTGCCCCTCCCGATGTTTCATTGCAGAAATATGGTGTATATCACTTTCGTAAAAATTTTAATCTTAATCACATCCCGGCCAATTTCCTGGTACATGTTTCCGCTGACAATCGCTACAAGCTGTACGTGAATGGTGAATACATCGGCAAGGGACCGGCCAGGGGCGACCTTTTCAATTGGCGCTATGAAACCTATGATCTGGCGCCCTATTTAAAAAACGGAGAAAACCTGATAGCAGCAGAAGTTTGGAACCATGGCAAATACATGCCCTGGGCGCAGATAAGCCTGAAAACCGGTTTTGTGTTGCAAGGAAATTCGGAAGTGGAAGAAGTAGCCAATACCGATCAAAGCTGGAAAGTAATGCAAAACACAGCTTATCATCCATATGAAGGAGATCAGCTGAACACCTTCATCGTGGTGGGGCCGGGTGATGAAATTGATGGGAACCAGTTTCCCTGGGATTGGCAAAAACTGACCTTTGATCACAGCGAATGGCAACAACCGGAATTATTGAATAATCCTTCCCCTCCCGGAGTAGGAACCGACCTCTTCTGGATGATGGTGCCACGGGCCATTCCCATGATGGCGCATGAGCCGCAGGATATAGTGGCCGTGCGTGAAACTGAAGGCGTTGTAGTGGGTAAAGAATTTTTAAATGGAAATAAAAAGTTAGTAATACCAGCTAATACAACAGCCACCATTCTTTTTGACCAAACCTATCTTACCACAGCTTACCCGGTGTTGAATATTTCTGGTGGTAAAAATGCTGAAACGGTTCTCACCTATGCAGAAGCACCATTTGATGAAAACGGCCGCAAAGGCAATCGGGATGTGGTCGAAGGTAAGAAAATTATTGGTTACCAGGATAAATTTATCAGTGATGGCGGGGAAAACCGGGAATTCACCCCTTTATGGTTTCGCACTTTCCGCTACCTGAAAATGGAAATCACTACCCAAAACGAGCCGCTCACCATCAATCGGTTTTACAACAATTTTACCGCTTATCCCTTTCAGGAAACGGCCAGTTTTAGCAGCGATGACCCCACGCTGGGTAAAATATGGGTAGTAGGCTGGCGCACCGCCCGGTTGTGTGCCGGAGAAACTTATTTCGACTGCCCCTACTACGAGCAACTGCAATACGTGGGCGATACCCGCATACAGGCGTTGATTTCTCTATACGTGGATGGAGACGACCGGTTGATGAAAAAAGCGATAGAACTTTACGACAACTCTCGTCTGCCATTTGGGCTTACCATGAGCCGGTATCCTACCAGCAGTCCGCAGGTAATTCCACCTTATTCGCTGTTTTGGGTAGCTATGGTCCACGATTACTACATGCACCGACCTGATTTGGAATTTGTGGAGAATTACCTGTTTGGCATTCAAAGTGTGCTGCAATGGTACGAAGAGCACTTGGGAGAAGATGGCCTGCTGGGACCTACCCCCTGGTGGAATTTTGTGGACTGGACAGAAGAGTGGCCCTGGGTAACTGAAAAAAGAATTGGCGGTGTACCGAAAGGGGCGTCTGTCACCGAGGGAGGATCGTCTATTATTTCACTGCAGTATGCCTATGCATTGATGTACGCAGCTGATTTGATGGATGAATTTGGAAAAGACGAAATGGCCAAGCATTACCTGAACATTGCCCGCCGGGTAAAGCAGGGAGTGCAGCTGCATTGCTGGAATGAAGAAAAGGGATTTTACAGCGATTTGCCGGGAGAAGATATTTACAGTCAGCATGCCAATATTATGGCTTTGCTGGTAGATATGATACCCGAGGTCAATGAGAAAGAATTTATGCAGCGGGTACGGGATGATCAGGAATTGATCCAAACCACCTTTTATTATAAATATTATCTGGTGCGGGCAATGGCCAAAGCCGGTCTGGCCGATCAATATTTAGACGAATTGGAAGGCTGGCGTGATATGCTTGACCTGGGCCTTACCACCTTCGCCGAAAAGCCAGACCCCACTCGCAGCGATTGCCATGCCTGGAGTGCTAGTCCTAACTATGATTTTCTGGCCACGGTTTGCGGCATTATGCCGGCTTCTCCGGGATTTAAAACTGTAAAAATTGCACCGGCCCTGGGTCCACTTGAAGAAGTGAAAGGAGAGATGCCGCATCCTAAGGGTATGATCAAGGTGGATTTGAAAAGAAGAGGTGAAAATGGGATAGAGGGAGCGGTATCATTACCTGAAGGAGTAAGTGGCATATTTGAATGGCAGGGAGAGGTGGTTGAATTAACCGAGGGGGAATATGAAATCAATATGTAGGCGTCCAGGCTATTTGTGAATAAATTTTAGACCCGGAACTTTTGCAAAAGGCAGCCGACCTCGGAGTACAATGGACCCGGCTACATGCTCACACCATAAAAGTCTCCGTTATTGTGGAGAAAAATGAAATTCAAATAATGTAAACTTTTAGAAGAAAATGGTGAATCACTAATATTGGTTATCAGGATCACTCCTTGATAGAAATCTTAATTTTTTTTAACAGTTATTTGAGACGTATCTTTGATTGAAATTGATAAACTTAATCATGAATTTGCAGCAAGAAAAGAAAACTTATTTCTTTATATTACTGAGCATAATTACATTAATCTTTTTCTCATGCACTGGTCAGCAAGATCAAAACCAGCAACAAGAAAGCAACACTGAAAAAGGGCTTGAGCCTGTTCCTCAAGAGCTTATTTTACAAGGTAATAATCTATCCCGTCAGTATTGTGTGCAATGCCATTTATACACACCACCCGATTTGCTACCCAAACACATCTGGAAAAACGAGGTGCTACCAAAAATGGGAAATTATCATGGTTTCTATCAGCAAAAAAAGCGAGAGGAACTAATTGAGAAAGGTATTGCTGGAGCGAAAGTGTTGCAAAGAAACGTGTATCCTGAACAGCCAACGTTGGATTCGGCAGAATGGCAGACCATTCAGGCATTTTATTTTGCCAAAGCCCCGGAAATACTGGAAACCGCATCAACAGACGACCTCCCGGTAAAAAATATTTTTCAACCTGTATTTCCCAAAGGAAGAATTGTGCCTCCTATGACAACCATGGTAGATTTTAAAGAAGCTTCTGAGCTAATTTATCACAGCGATGTGAAAAAGGATGTTAGTGTTTTAAATATTTATCAACCTTCCGGTAAGTTAATCCAGGCCATTGCCATGCGCTCCGCAGCAGCCAAAATTGATGAAAAGGAAGACGGGCTTTGGGTGCTAAATATGGGCAAATTTACATCTACTGATGCTCCGGTTGGCAGCTTGTCCCGCATCAGCAAAAGAGGTGGTGCCAGTCAGTACAACTCGGTGGAGGTAATGATCGACAGCCTGCAACGGCCGGTAGATGTAGACTATGCCGATTTTGACCAGGATGGTGATGAGGATGTGGTAATCGCCCAATTTGGCAACTGGGCCGGAATTATGGAATGGTTTGAAAATAAAGGTGATAAGCAGTACGAAAGGCATACTTTAATTCCCATTACCGGAGCAGAAGAAGTAATGGTGGATGATTTAAATACGGATGGCCTTCCCGATATCCTGGCCATGATTGCCCAGGGGGAAGAAAGTATTTTTGCCTGCATCAACCAGGGAAATGGAAGGTTTCAAATACGCAAGATCCTGCAAGTGCCGCCTACCCATGGCAGCGTTACGTTTGAATACCTGGACCTAAATAGTGATGGTATCAAGGATATCTTGCACGTAACCGGCGACAATGCCGATTATGAGGCGATTCCCAAGCCCTATCATGGCCTTCGGATTTACCTGGGAAAAGGTGATTTGAAGTTTGAAGCGCCTCTGTTTTTACCTCAAAATGGCGCCTACAAAGCTATTCCTGCCGATTTTGACCAGGACGGTGACCTGGACATTGCCTCAATTTCCTTCTTTCCCGATTATTCCGGGCAGGCAAAGGAAAGTATTCTTATTTTTGAAAATGTGTCTGTAGGTGATAAATTGACATTTGTACCTTTCACTCTGGAAGGATATAAATCCGGTCGCTGGATTACAATGGATAGTGGAGACTTTGATGAAGACGGTTATCCCGATTTGGTGATCGGTTCTTTTGTAGTGCAGAACCCTTACGGAAACCAGTCTGGCATTAAAAAGGAATGGATGGAACATAGTCCCATGTTTGTGATATTAATCAATCAATGGAAATAGGTAACATCTTTATTTTGTATGCGATATGTTATTTTTGGCCGGTATTAAAGGCTACAACGTAGCCATCTGACTCGCTGCTACCCCTGGGGGAAAGAGATTGCGGGTATAGCCCGCAATCACAGAATACAAAAATAAGTATAAATCTACAATACATTAAAGAGCTAACGTTAAATTATCCTTAATTTACATTATACATATACACTAGTACAATATACGTACTTTTATAGTACCTTCAATTTGTTTTAATGCTTCCAGTACGTGATCATCATATCGTGTAGCAATATCGGTAATAACATATCCGATCAATTCATTTGTTTTTAAGTATTGACCTACAATATTAATTTCGTGGGTCGCTAATACATTATTTATTTTTGCCAGTATGCCAGGTATATTTTGATGCACATGAATAAGCCTGTGTGCATTTTTAAAGCTTGGCAATTGCAAATTAGGAAAATTGACACCATTGGTAGTACTTCCGGTATTCACATATTCTATAATTTTGCCCGGTACGTAGGCAGCAATATTTTCCTGAGCTTCTAGTGTGCTACCACCAATGTGAGGTGTAAGAATAGTATTGGGCATGCCAAGTAATGCTGATTCAAAAGCATCATTATTATTCTTCGGCTCTTGAGGAAATACATCAATGGCCGCACCTTTTACCTTGCCATTTTCAATGCTTCGTTTCAGTGCATCTATTTCCACCACATGGCCCCGGCTTAAGTTGATAAATATTACTCCTTGTTTCATTGCATCAAATTCATTATCACCTATAATGTAGTTGTTTTCTTTTCTTCCATCTACATGAATAGTAACTACATCGGATATGCTCAATAATTCATGTAAAGAATCGCAAGGTGTGGCATTGCCGAGGGCAAGCTTATCAATAATGTCATAAAAATAAACTTTCATACCCATTGATTCAGCCAAAACTGAAAGCTGGGCACCAATATTGCCATATCCTATTATTCCAAGTTTTTTACCTCTTATCTCAAAACTGTCTTTGGCTGACTTATTCCACTGGCCTTGATGCATGGCCATGATCTTGTCGGGTAAGTTGCGCATGAGCATTATTATTTCACCAATTACCAGTTCTACTACTGAGCGTGTATTGCTAAATGGGGCATTAAAAACAGCTATACCTTTGCTGCTACAAGCATCTAGATCTATTTGATTGGTACCTATGCAGAAAGCTCCTATCGCGATAAGGCGATTAGCACTTTCAATTACTTTAGCAGTTACTTGAGTTTTAGAGCGAATACCAAGAATGCTTACGTTTTTTATCTTTTCACAAAGTTCATCTTCATCCAACCCACCCGCATGAATATCTACCTGATATCCTTCTTTTTTTAAATACTCAACTGCATGGGGGTGTACATTTTCTAAAAGTAAAACCGAAATCCTGTTTTTAGGATAAGAAATCGCTCTATCGAGTTTGTTTTGATAAAGGAATTCCTCCAGTGAGGGTGCTTCTTCATCAGCTACAGCTACAACTTTATCACGTCTAACATTTTCTGTAAAGGCATAAAAGCTAGTGGCAAGGCCCTCTGCTCTCATTTCATAATCAGTATATCCATCACCAATCACAAAAATTTCGCCTTGCAAATTAAGTGCCTTCAATTGTTTCACTTTACCTTTATTTTGACTAAGCAGATTGTCCTGATTAAAGTCAATGATATTATCCTGCTCATCAAAAATAAGCTCATTGGCCAGCACATGATCAGCTTGAATGCCATATTGACTCACCACAGGCTGAATGGCTTCTTTAAATCCACTACTGATGATGTATATTTTTTCCGCATTATTTTTTATAAACGCATGATTGCGTTGAAAAGACAGGGAAACCCGTTTTTTCAAAAGCTCAATCACTTGAATGAGATGGCTGCGGTTGGCTTTGAGCAATGACATGCGGCGCTGCAATGACTCCCGAAAGCTGATAGCACCATCCATACCTTCTTCAGTAATTTGTTTTATTTCGGCTATTACTTTGGCACTATCATCGGTGTCTTTTAAGGCAACTTCAGCTAGCACATCAAGGGTTTCGTCCTGAATAAATGTACTGTCAAAATCAATTATGAAGTATTGTTGTGGCATTGTGTTGTTTGGTTAAAACGTGCAAAATAAAATTAAAAAATGATTTTCTAAAAATGACTTGTATATAAATAACGTTTGATTTTTTTTGTAGGCGTTTTTTCAAATTCCTCAGGAAATAGCTTGAGTGTCTGCAATTTACTATAAGATGGTAATTGCTGGTTGATTATTTTTAAATTTTCATTCATCTTTGACTGCAATCCTTTTTCATCAATTTTCATTGTATCGGCTTTTTCAAGATCGGGATATACCAAAGCCTTTATCTTTCCATTGGATTCCATTACTAAACTTTCATTGATGCAGTCCATATTGTTAAGTTGAGCTTCAATTTCTTCAGGATATATGTTTTGTCCTGAAGCACCTAAGATCATATTTTTACTGCGTCCCTTGATAAAGATATAACCGTTAGAATCGATTATTCCTAAATCACCCGTGTGCAACCATCCATCTTTTTCTAATGTACTGCTAGTGGCATCCTCATTTTTATAATAGCCCAGCATTATATTTTCTCCTTTCACCAATATTTCACCTGCTTTGGTTTCTTGAGCATCAGAATCAATTTTAATATCAAGATAGTCAATCACTTTGCCCACAGAAAATTTTTTGCTGCTTTTCCAGGGATCATAGCTTATTAAAGGACCGCATTCTGTCATTCCATAGCCCACGGTATAGGGAAATTCAATTTTCTTTAATAAATCCTCAACTTCATTGTTTAAAGCTGCCCCACCTATTATTACTTCAATAAAGTTGCCTCCAAATGCTTTCATTAGGCTTTTCCGTATTTTTTTATATACTAATTTATTGAGTCCGGGAATTTTGGTAAGTACTTTTACTTTGGTAGTGGCAAGTTGCGGTTTTATTTTATTTTTATAAATTTTTTCCAATAGCAAGGGAACCAGAAAAATAAGCCTTGGCTTTACTTCTGCAAATGCTTTTAAAAGCAGTTGTGGAGTGGGAAGTTTGGTTAAAAAAGTGATATGCGCACCTATAGTAATTGGGAATAAAAACTCAAAGGCACAAGCGTAAGCATGTGCTAAAGGTAAAAATGAGAGTACGCAATCACCAGATTTCAAAGGCATGTTTTCCTGAGCAAAAATTATATTGGCTGTGAGTGAATTAAGATTTAACATTACCCCTTTAGAAAAACCGGTAGTGCCAGATGTATACATTATTTCCACAAGGTTGTCATTGTGGATGGGCGGTAATTGAAAATGACCCTGCTTAATTGCAGCAGCTTTACTTTCCTGAAAAGCATCTTTCGCTATTTTTAGTTTTTCTGCGGTTTTGGCTTTGTCATACAGCAGTGAAAAATCGTTTAACGAGAAGACAGCTCTCAAATCTTTCACCTTGTCGGTGTCAATATTTTCATAAATGGTATCGGCAGCAAATAATATTGTGGTTTCTGAATGATTGATGATATGGTGAATATTTTCAGCAGTAAAATCAGGCAAGATAGGAATTACAATTGCTCCATAAGTAACTACCGACAAATATACTTCTGCCCAGGCAGAAGAGTTGCGGCCTGCCAGGGCTATTTTTGTTCCAGATTTTATTTCTAATTGATTGAATACGGAATGCCAATAATAGATATTCTTGGCTAATTGGCCATAAGTAATTGGTTTACTTTCGAAGTTTGAAAATACAGGTAATTGCCAATTAGTATTGATGCTATTGGTTAGTTCCTCAATTAAATTTTGCTGCAACATGTGGTTTTTTTATAATGATGACCACAAAGGTAGCAAAAATGTTATTGTAGCAATATATTAGGCTGATCTATCAGCTATTTGATGGGATAAAAACTTTAAATGTAGAACCCTTACCCATTGTGCTGGTAAGAAAAATATTACCACCAATTTTTTGCACTGCTGTTTTTACAATATATAAACCAAGTCCACTGCCTTTTTGAACGTCATTGGCGCGGAAGAACATGTTGAAAATTTTGTCTTGAGCATTTTCAGGAATACCTTGCCCATTATCTTCAAATGATAACTCTATGCCATCTTCCACATCTTTAGAAAAAATATTAATATGAGGATTTGTAGTATTACTATATTTTATGCCATTTTCGATTAAATTTTGAAAAATAGAATACATCAAATTTTGATCACTGATCAATGCCTTGCTATGCTTCAAATTTAGATTTATTTTTACATCTTCTGATCCGGTGAAAAATTTAAGGCTATCTCTCACATCATCTATAATTTTATCTACAGATAGCTCACTATATTCTAAATGACCTAATTTTATTTTATTTACATTGAGCAAATCACTAAGCACAAAATTTAATTTTTCTGTACTTTCTCTGATCATATTTAAGTATTTGATAGCATTATCATCATTTACTTCGTGCATAGCTATAGACACTAAACCAGATATGGATGCAGCAGGGCCTTTTAGGTTATGTGAAGATTTATACAAGAATGCCTCAAGTTCCTTATTCATATCCTGTAAATAACCTTCATATTCTTTTTGTAAAGTAATATCTTCTGTAGTAGCCATCAGGTAATTATCAAAAATCTTTAATTCTGCAGCTATACAACGTGTTGCATTTAATTGATCTTGAAACCAAATATTAATTTGCTGACATTCTTTTTTTCGAAATACACTTTTAATAGCTGCAATTAACTCATCCTTATTTACTACTTTGCTTATGATGGTTTTTACAGTGATCGCGTCGGTAGGAATATCCATCATTAAGGGTACATTTTCAGAGAAGCAAGGTATACCTTTGGCTGATAGTGGAAAAAAGATGAAACCAGTTTTTGAATTCTTGGTAATTGCATTTAATTGCCTTATAAAACCAGGCTCATTATTTTCAAAGTAAAAAATTGAATCTTCTTGCATATGGCTTTTATTTGGTGAAGGAGGGGTTTTCTTGTACCTTTTCATAGGGTAGTAAATTAGGTCTGCATTTTTTTCCATGGTAGTTTAGTTTAATTTTAGTTTTTGGGTTAAATTTTGAATTCACATCTATTATGTTAATTTTTATCAAAAAAATTTACACTAGGTATGTAACAAAATTTATTTTAACAATAACCAAAATAGTAATAAAGCAAAAAAAAGAAAAATAGGAAAAGAGTCATTCATGTAAGAAAATGTGTGGATAAACAAAAAGAAAAAGAATAATGATTAAAATTCCTTAAAAATTAATTGATTATTGACATTACAACTTCATTTGTGCAGAAAGATAATTTATTAACAAAGCCATATATTATCTTGATTAGATAGGTTAAAATTAATACAAAGCAACATTAGTAGCATTGTAAAAATATATTATATGGCCATAGCTCTTAAATACAAAATTGGTCCAAACATATTTATATTAGAAATATCATAAAAAATAGCCAAATAAGCTAAATGTATTTTTTACCTCTTATTAAATGAATTTATTGAGTAATTACTAGGTGAAATTGCAATAGTTACACATATTATGTTAGCATTGAAAAAAAAATATTAGTTATTTTTTAGAATAAATAACAAAATCAAAATCATGAGGATTTTCCGGGTCAGCAAGATGTTTTTCTCTCCATTCTTCTTGCCATTGCTGCTGATTATATTCAGGAAAAAAAGTGTCTCCATCAAAAGTACCAGCAACTTCTGTTATGTACATTTTATCGATTTCAGGTAAAGATTTCTTGTAAATTTCCCCGCCACCTAAAATAAAAACTTCTTTCTGTTTTTGTGAAAGGGCAAATTCGAATGCTTTGTGTAAATCATCAAACACTATAGCGCCTTCTATGGATAAATCAGGCTTTCGGCTGATAATTATATTAACCCTGCCGGGTAAGGGTTTTGCTAATGATTCGAAGGTTTTTCTACCCATTATTACAAAGTGCCCATAAGTGGTTTTTTTGAAGTAGCGTTGATCGGTTGGCAAATGCCAAACCAGGTCATTGCTTTTGCCAATCACGTTATTTTCCGATTTTGCAACTATTATTGATTTTATCATAATTCGTTTCCTCTTAAAAATGATTGAATGTCCATTCTCCTTTTTCCTTCTTTTTGCAGCTCTAGAATGCAAAGCATACCATCACCACATTTAATTTGCAAAAAACTTTTGTCATCAGAAAGATATTCTCCCGGTTGCAAATTAGAATGATCATAATTGGGAGCCGAAGCTAATATCTTATAATAAGATCCGTTGATTTGAGTCCAGGCGGATGGATAGGGTGATAATCCTCTGATAAAATTGTGTACCTTAGCCACCGGTTGATTCCAGTCTATTGCAGTGGATTCTTTGTTTAGTTTTGGTGCTTCCTTTGAGTCAACTTGGGCTGACTGAGGTGTTAATTCAAAGTCATTGTCAGCGATTTTCTGCACCGTTTCCAGAACTAAGGCTGCTCCCTGCTGCATCATTTTATCATGAAGGCTTCCCGCGTTATCACTTTCTGATATTACTATTTTTTCTTGTGCAATTATGTTGCCCGTATCTATTTCATGCTGTAAGAAAAATGTGGTTAGGCCTGTAGTTTTCTCCCCATTGATAATAGCCCAATTAATAGGTGCAGCCCCACGGTACTGAGGTAGCAAAGAAGCATGTAAATTAAAAGTGCCGTATTCGGGATATTGCCAAACTACTTCAGGCAACATACGAAAAGCCACCACTACTTGGAGGTTGGGGTTATAATCTTGCAGTCGCTGTTGAAATTCCTGGCTTTTCAGATTTTTTGGCTGCAGCACAGGGATGTTAAATTCTTGCGCTGCTCTTTTTACTGGCGATGGCACTAATTTTTGGCCTCTGCCTTTGGGCTTATCAGCAGCAGTAACTACTGCCACCACTTTAAAATTATTTTCTACTAAAGCTCTTAAACTAGGTACTGCAAAATCCGGTGTACCCATAAAAATGATTCTTAAATCTCTCATGGCCTACTCAACCTAAAAAAATGATGGATTGTTAATTGCACAATTTTACAAAAATTTCAGGAATAGCGTAAAAAATTTAAAAAGAAGAGGTGATCGTGGTGTCGATTATATTACATCTACCCTTGATAAATCTCCATGCTGTTTTTTTTCCATAAAACACTTCAATCGTAAATCAAGTATTTTTCTCTTATAGTTTTATAACGGGTTATGGGTTCAGCCCAGCTGATGCGAATAGCTTCTTCGTCGAGTCCGGCAATTATTTGCTTTCGTAATTCATCGGTTCCTGCCAGCGTATCAAAATAACTCGTAAAAAAATCAAGATGGTTGAGCTGCTCATAATATTTCAATAAATAGCTTAGATTGATGCCCCCCGCTAAATCAACTTTTCGAAGATCATGTCCATGGCATTGATCTCCTTCATGTTTAGGATCAACGGCAGCACCCGGTACATCTTTGGGAATAAATGTAAAATGATCAAAGTTTGATTTGGGATGACCAATTACTTGAAAGGGATAAGGGGTGCCACGGCCAATACTTACTATGGTGCCTTCAAAGAAACATAAACTGGGATATAGCTTGATAGATTGCTGATTAGGCAAATTAGGGGATGGCTTTACCGGCAATTCATAATCAAGTTGGTGATTATAATTTTCCATGGCAATTACGGATAAATTACATTGCAACCCTTGCTTTAGCCATTTTTCAGCATTGATCATTTTCGCCAGCTCGCCTACTGTACAACCATGCAATACTGGTATAGGATGCATGCCCACGAAAGAACGAAACGCTGGTTCCAGTACCGGACCATCAATGTACATGCCATTAGGGTTTGGCCTGTCTAACACAATCAAAGGCAAATTATTTTCAGCGCAGGCTTCCATAACATAATGCATGGTGCTGATGTAAGTATAAAAACGAGTACCTACATCCTGTATATCAAAAATTATCATGTCCAAATTAGCAAAATCTTCTTCAGTGGGTTTTTTATGATTGCCATAGAGGGAAATTATAGGAAGGCCAGTAACCTGGTCTATACCGCTATCTACTAATTCGCCTGCGCCTTTTTCGCCTCTAAAGCCATGCTCCGGAGAGAATATTTTCGTCACCTGTACTTCAAGTGCCACTAAAGTATCCAGAAGGTGAGTATTATTTACCAGGGAAGTGTGGTTAATTACCAATCCTATATTTTTGCCGGCAACGAGTGGTAAGTAAGCGTCTAATCGAGCTGCTCCTAACTTTATAGGCAGGGTATCATCGGCTTGTGATTTTTGCTCGTTACTTGCCGAATGGCAACTGTTGCATAAAAATAATAATGTTATCAGCCAGAAAAGCTTATTCATGCGAAATATTTGTTTTAATTTGCAAAATGTAAATTTACGTCATTATTTTAACTGCAAAAGGTACCGATATATTGAACTTATCATATTTTATATCGAAAAGAATTAATAGAGCCGATCCGGAAACATTTTCGGCTACCATTCATAAAGTAGCCATCGCGAGCATTGGCATTGGGCTGGCAATATTAATTATTTCATTTTTAATATTATTCGGCTTTAAAAGTACTATTCGTGAAAAAATAGTAAGCTTTGGTGCTCATTTGCAATTAACTGGATATGCCACAACTAATTCTTACGAGTCGTCTCCCATATCTACCACCAGCGATTTTTTCCAAAATACCGATACTATCAATTATATATCTCATAGCCAGGTATTTGCTTATAAGGCCGGGTTGTTAAGTACAGAAGAGGAAGTTTATGGGTTTATAATGAAGGGAGTAGGGGAGGATTTTAACCGGGAACAATTTGCAAAAAATATTATAACCGGTGATTTTATCAACTTTGCAGATACTACTGCAAATAATAAAATAGTTATAAGCAAAAAAATCGCCAATGTGCTGCAAATTGAAGTGGGGGAGGCGCTGCAGGCAGTATTTATACAGGAAAGCATCAGGCGGCGCAAGTTGGAAGTGGTGGGAATTTATGATACCGGCATGGAAGATTTTGACGAAAAAATTATAATTGGCGATATTTCGTTGATACAGAAACTTAATGGCTGGGATGAAAATATGGTAGGAGGGTTTGAATTATTTGTGGATGATTTTAATAACC
>Ga0207419_1000657_pt1 | contig 29601 bp, 25 predicted proteins | sample ElkSloMetagenome_4_FD_184723 | JGI IMG/M metagenome (GOLD analysis project Ga0207419, IMG submission 184723) | Hot spring microbial communities from Elkhorn Slough, Monterey Bay, USA - MD2A (version 2) | ecosystem: Environmental > Aquatic > Marine > Intertidal zone > Estuary: Microbial mat ... | reverse complement strand
CGCCTGGCTGTGCGCGGGGGTAAGCGGATTGCCCGGACTGCCGAGCGTGTGGGCGATGTCGTGGCTCTCGCTGCGCCCATCGGTGAAGGTGACGGTGAGACGCTGCGGAAAGAGTGCGTTGGGGTCCTCGTTCGCATCCGGCACCAGCGCGATCCGGCGGGCCAGGTCGGCGAGGCGTTCGTCCGCCATGTGCTCCGGCGTGAAGCGGCGCGGGTCGATGACACCGTCGACCAGCATCAGCGCACCCAGCCATTGCAGGCAAAGCCTGGCATAAGCGGGGGTCATGTCGGGCCGGAACGGGCGCGCGACCAGCCTGCGGATCAGCGGCGGGCAGGCAAGCTCGATCCGCTCCACCGCGCCCGTATCGAGCGCGAGGTCCTGCAGCTTGCCGAGCGCGGCGTGGCTCGCCCGGCCCGAGGGGAAGGGCTTCACGCTGACTTCGCTGATGCGCCAGACCGTGCCGAGGTCCTTCGTATAGGTCGAAAGGTCACCGGAATCGAACAGGCGGAAATAGCCGAATTCGCCTTCCAGCGGGTCCCTGGGGCCGGGGAAGCCCGCCTTCGCAAGATCGCTCGCCGTCACCGCGGCGCGGGCGGCGTTGGCGATCTGGAAGGGCAGCGTCGCCAGCCCCTCGACATGGGGCTGCATCGTGCCCGCCGCGCTCGAATAGGCAAGGCCCAGCGTGTCGTCCATCGGCGCACCGTCGATCCGCGCGACGGCGAGCGCCGCGCCGATCGCCCCGGCGGTGGCGGGACGGAAAAAGGTCAGCCCGCTCGTCGCCGCAAGGCCGAGGCCGGAGGCGATGTCCACGCCCACGGCAAGCGCTGCCAGCGCCTCGTCCGGATCGCATCCGCCGCGCCGGTCGATCGCTGCCCCCAGCGCCGCGACCACCGTGCTCAGCGCGTGGACCACGGCGGGTTCGTGCACCGCGTCCCATTCGAGGCAGTGGACGCGGTAACCATTGACGAAGGCGGCGGCCGGCGCGGGCAGGCGGCCGGGCGATCCGATGAGGCGCCCATCACCGCCCGCTCCCATCGCTTCGGCAGCCTCACGGATCGCCTCGGAACCGGGAGCCATCGCTCCCGCCGCGCCGACCGCGAGCGTGTCGGCCAGCAGGCGCTCGGCATCGGCGCGGGCCTGTCCGGGCAGGACGTGGTCCGCGCCCGCGAAGGCGGTAAGGTCCGAAGTAGCGCTCACCGGATCCAGTCCTCGAGCATGGTGTCGATCGCGGCTGCGTCATCCCCTTCGAGCGCGAGATGCACCGCGCGCTCCGCCTCGCTTTCCGGCAGGCCGCCCCAGCGTGCGAGGCTGTGCATCTTGGCGATGATCCGCTCCTCGCTCACCGGCCTTTCGGGATCGCCCAGGGTATCGACCAGTTCGAGCCCGTTCACCCGCGCGCCGAAATGCGCCGGGTAGCGGGCGGTGAAATCCTCCCCCTCGGCCACTGTCACCTGCGCGCGCAGATCTGCGAGCGCGGCGATGGCCTCTTTCGTGAAATCCTCCGGCTCCGCCTCGCGCCCGTCGGCGACCACGGCGACCGCGTGCTGGAGCGAGAATTTCGCCTCCAGCTCGGTTTTCGGGTCGGGCCTGTCGCAGAAGGTGAGCGCATCGCGAAAGGTCTCGAGCGCAAAGGGCGGATCGAGCCTGCCGAGCTTTCGCAATTCCATCGCCGCGTCGATCGCCGGATGGGCGTGGCGACAGGCGGCGAAGGGCTTGAAACTGACCGTGTCGATCAGCCAGCCCTGTGCATTCGATGCAATCTCGCCCGGTTCCTTCGTCATCGCGGCGAACAGCCCCTGCGGCCCTTCAAGGAGGCGCTGCGGGCCGGTCGCGCCGTAATGGACGTGCAGTGCCGCATCGCGCCCCGTGCGCACCGCGTGGAAGATGTGCCACTGCTTCGTGAGCACATTATCGTGCCGCATGTGCCACAGCCCGCCCGCGACCGAACCCGCATTGCCCAGCGCATTGGCGTATTCGACCGGAGCGAAGCCGAGCAGCGAGCCGAAGGCAGCGCATGCGCCGAACACGCCCATCGTCGCGGTCGGGTGCCAGTGGGCGTAATGATGCGCATCGAAGGCCGCGCCGACCGCGATCATCGCCTCGTATCCGCGCACCGCCGCGTCCAGCCGGGTTTCCATGTCCGCGGTCGAGAGGCTGAGCGCGGCAGGCCACACGACCGGGCCTGGATGGAGCAGGCTGGTGCGGTGCACGTCGTCCATCTCGAGCACGTTGCCGAGATAGGTCGCCTTTTCCCACCCGCGCGAGGAGATCGTCGCGCCCAGCGCCCCGGCCTCCTCCTGCCTCGCGCCCGCGACGCAGGCGAGCCAGTCCAGCAGGTGGAACCGCGCGCGCTCTCGCTCGCTTTTACCGGGAGGCCGCGCTAGTGTCGCGGCAAGCAAGGTCAGCAGCGGCTCGCTCATGACGCCGCCTGGCCGATGAAGGGTCGATGGAGCAGCACTTGGCAACCACTGCCTCGGACAAGAAAGCCCGGCGCACGCCGCGCTACCTGCAATTGGCGGGGGAATTGCGCGAGGCGATCCTTGCGGGCGAATTTTCGGGCGGCAAGCAGTTCCCGACCGAAACCGCGCTGTGCGCGCGATACGATGTCAGCCGCTTCACCGTGCGCGAGGCGCTGCGGCGCCTCGAGGCCGAGGGTCTGATCCAGCGCCGCCGCGGTTCGGGCACGACCGTCCAGCCGGCGGCCGCGCGCGGCGGGGCGCTGCACCAGCCGCTTTCGAACGTGGGCGAGCTGCTGCAATATGCCCGCGACAGCGAAGTGATCTATGAAGAGGTCGAATGCGGCGCGCTTCCGGCGGACGTCGCCGAACAGATCGGCGAAAGCGTCGAAGGCGACTGGATGTGCTTTCGCGGCACCCGGCGCCATTCCGAAGACGACCTTCCGATCGCGGTGACCGACGCCTATTTTCACGAATATCTGGGCGAAGCGCCCCGCGAGCTCGATCTTTCGGCGGGAACGCTGTTCAGCCAGATCGAGCGGCTCGCCGGCGTGCGCATCGGCAAGGTCACGCAGGACATCCAGGCGATCCCGGCGGACGAGGCAACGGCAAGCGCCCTCAAGATCGATGAGGCAAGCCCGGTCCTCAGGATCCTGCGCTGCTATTACGACCCCGACGGGCGCATCTTCGAGATTTCGGTGAGCCACCACCCCGGCGACCGCTTCGCCTACGCGATGCATATCGACGTCGAAGGGTAGCGCTTCTCTCATCCCGCATGTCCGCCTTTCGCAGGCACCGGGGCGGGTTTCCATTCCTCGCCTGCAAAACGGATCGGGGGCGCGATGTGCCGCCCGCCGCCTTCGGCCTCGACGATCAGGCCGCGCGCGGCGACATGCGGTTCGTCGAAGGCCTCGCGGAAATCGAGCACGGGGGAGAAGGCGACGTCCCTGTCTTCGAACCACTCGACCCATTCCCCGCGGGTCTTCGCGGCAAAGGTTTCGCGCAGGAAGGCGATGAGTTCGCCCTGTTCGCCCGCCGGTGCCTCGGCGAGCGGCAGCAGGTCCTCGCGACCCAGTGCCGTCAGCAGGTTCTTAGCAAACTTGATCTCGCGCCCGCCCAGCACGACATGGCGCCCGTCGGCGGTCTTGTAGACCTGGTAGAAGCCCGCGCCGCCGAGGCTGCGCTGCGAAGCGGATTTCGGGCTTTCTCCGCCTGCGATCGCGCTGCCGGCGGTGTGCGCGCACCACGGCAGCAGGCTGTCGAACATGGCGCAGTCGATATAGGCCCCTTCGCCCGTCCGCTCGCGCCCGACCAGCGCCATCAGAACGCCCGAAAGCGCGGTCAGCCCGGCGGCGAGATCGGCGCTCGGCGCTCCGGGCACGACGGGGGTACCGTCAGGCCCGTCATTGACGCTGAGGAAACCGGCGAGCGCCTGCACCGCCATGTCGTGCGCGGGATGGTGCGCGAGCGCGCCCTCCTGCCCGAAAGCGGAGATCGAGCAATAGACGATTGCCGGATTGATCGCGCGCACCGCCTCGTAATCGAAACCGAGGCGCTTCATCACGCCCGGCCGGAAGCCCTCGACGAAGACGTCGGCCCCGCCGATCAGATCGCGCAGGGCGGCCTTGCCGTCCTCGCTCTTGAGATCGAGCACGACGCTGCTCTTGCCGCGATTGAGATTGGCGAACCAGACGGAATGTTCGTCCCCGCCATAGCTGTCGAAGGGGGCCTGCACCCGCGCCGGATCGCCGGCTTCGGGTTCGACCTTGATCACCTCCGCGCCGTGATCGGCCATCATCACCGTCATCATCGGACCCGGGAGGAACTGCGTGAGGTCGATGACCCTGATCCCTGAAAGCTTGCCCATTTCCTCCCCTCTCGCCCGCGCTCAGACCACGCCGCGGGTCCGCAGGTCCGCGATTGCCTCGGGGTCATAGCCGAGATCGGCGAGGATGGAATCGTTGTCTGCTCCCAGCAGCGGAGCGGCCCGGTTCGGCGGTCGCTTGCCGTCGAATTTCAGCGGGCTTGCAAGGATCTGGAGATCGGGCTTGTCCGGATGCTCGATCTGCTCGCGCATGCCCACGGTTCGCAGCCACGGATTGTCGAGTGCATCGCCGAGCGTATAGACCGGCGCGACCGGGACATGGCCCGCCAGCAGTTCCTGCCAATGGGCCATCGGCTGCCGTGCGAATTCCTCGTCGAGGATGCGGGTCAATTCCTCGCGGTTCGCCAGCCTGTCGGCATTGTCGGCGAAGCGCGGATCACCCTTGAGGTCGTCGCGCCCCATGCGGGTGACGAGGATGTCCCAGAACTTGGGCAGCTGGCACATGACGAACATCCAGCCGTCGGCGGCCTTGAACATCTGGCTGGGAGTCGCGGTGGGATGCGCGCTGCGCGGCGTGCGCTGCGTCTCGTCGGAATGGTTCATGTACCACAGCGCCGGATAGCTCGTCTGGTGGATCGCGGCGGCGAGGAGGTCGGTATCGACATCGCGCCCCTCGCCCGTGCGCTGCGCATCGACCAGCGCGCCGAGCAGGCCGATGCAGAAGATCGTGCCTGTCATGAAATCGACCATGGAAAGCCCCATGCGCTGCGGATCGCCGCCCGGCTCTCCGGTGATCTGGCAATAGCCCGCCTCGGCCTGCATCAGGTAATCGTAACCCGGCCATTTCGCGCGCTCGTTGTCGCGGCCATAGGCCGACAGGTGCGCGCAGACGATCGCCGGGTTGACGTCCTTGAGCGAGGCGTAGTCGAGCCCCAGCCGCGCGGGCAGGTCGCCGCGCATGTTGTTGGCGACGACATCGCTCGAGGCGGCGAGCTTCTTCAGGATCGCCTGGCCTTCATCGGTGCGCATGTCGAGCGTCAGTGAACGCTTGTTGAGATTGAAGCTCTGGAAATAGGTGCTTTCGCCCGGCCTCAGGTAATGCGGCCCGACCGCGCGCGCCGTGTCGCCGCCGCCGCGCCTCGTGCCGTCTGGGCCGGGCGTGCCGGGCGGTTCGATCTTGATGACCTCGGCCCCCATCTGGGCGAGGAACATCGTGCCGTATGGCCCGGCGCCGTATTGCTCGGCGCTGATGACGCGAAAGCCCTTGAGGGGCAGGTTTTCGGGGGGACAGTGCACCGCGCTGCTCCCGCTCAGATCGGGTTCTCTTTCAGGTGCTGCTTGGCGATGATGATGCGCTGCATCTCGTTCGTGCCCTCGCCGATGCACATCAGCATGGAATCGCGATAGAACCGTTCGATGTCGTATTCCTTGGAATAGGAATAGCCGCCGAAGATGCGCATCGCCTCCTGGCTGTTCTCGACCGCCGCTTCGGACGCGAAATACTTGGCCACGCCCGCTTCCTTGTCGCAGCGTTCACCCCGGTCATACGCCTCCGAGGCATCGAGCGTGAGAAGGCGCGCGGCGCGCGCGCGGGTGACCATTTCGCCCAGTTTCAGCTGGATCGCCTGGTGCTGCGCGATGGGCTTGCCCATGGTCTCGCGCGCTTGCGCGTATTCGGTGGCGAGGCGCAGCGAACCTTCGGCCAGCCCGACCCCGCGCGCGGCGACATTGATGCGTCCAAGTTCAAGCCCGCCGGTCGCCTGGAAGAAACCCTGTCCTTCCTCGCCGCCGATCAGCTGGTCGGCGGGGATGCGGTAATCCTCCATCACGAGTTCGGCGCTGTCGATCGCCTTGTAGCCCAGCTTGTCGAACTTCTTGCCCGTCGTGAGCCCGTCCCTCTTGTCGGCGATGAACAGGCTCATGCCCTTGTAGCGCGGCTCGGCCTTGGGATCGGTTTTGGCAAGCATGGCGAAGCATTGGCCATTGAGCGCGTTGGAAATCCAGGTCTTGGTCCCGTTGAGGATGTAGTCTCCGTTCTCGTCCTTGCGCGCGACCGTGCGGATCGCCTGCAGGTCGGTCCCCGCGTTTGGTTCGGTCAGGGCAAGCCCGCCGCGAATTTCGCCGGTGGCGAACTTGGGCAGCCATTTCGCCTTCTGCTGCGCCGTGCCGAAACGTTCGACCGCGGCGGCCATGATGAGGTGCGAATTGAAGATGCCGGTGATCGCCATCCAGTGGCTCGAAATGCGCATCACGATCTTGGCATAGGTCGTCGCCGGGAGGCCCAGCCCGCCATATTCCTGCCCGATCGTGGCGCCGAACAGGCCCATCTCCGCCATCTGCTCGACCAGCTCGGCGGGCCACAGGTCGTTGTGATCGTGGTGCTTGATGACCGGGATCACCTCGCGCTCCATCCAGCGGTCGATCGCGTCCATGAAGGCGCGTTCTTCCTCGGGGTCGATCGTGCGGATCTGGTCGATCTGTGCGGCGGTGGCCATGACGGGTTCCTTGAAGGTTCGGGTGTTCAGTTGTCGAGATTGCCGTGCCCGCGCTTCCACACGAGCACGGTTCGCTTGTAATGCGCGACCACATCGCCGTGCTGGTTCATCGCGGTGGTCTTGAACGTGACGATGCCCTGTTCGGGGCGGCTCTTGCTCTCGCGCTTGTCGAGCACTTCGCTTTCGCAATAGACCGTGTCGCCGACGAACAGCGGCTTCACCATGCGCACCTCGTCCCAACCGAGATTGGCGATCGCCTTGCCGCTGGTGTCGGACACGCTCATGCCCGTCATGATCGCGATGGTGAGCGGGCTTACCACGAGCGGCTTGCCGAATTCGGTATCCTTCGACAGTTCGTAGTCGAAATGCGCCGGATGGGTGTTCATCGTCAGCAGGGTGAACCAGACATTGTCGGCATCGGTGATCGTGCGCCCGGGGCGATGTTCATAGACATGGCCGACCACGAAATCGTCGAAATAGCGCCCCTGGACCTCGCGGAAGCGGCCCGGCGATACCTCGATATAGCTGTCACGCATTGGTCTGCTCCTCATGCCGCGCCAGCACCGCGCGGTATTTCTTGATGAAGGGCGCCTCGAGCATGCGGCCCTTGAACCGGATCGCGCGCCCGCCGCCCGCTTCGTAGGCGTCCAGCGCCTCGCGCGCCTCGGCGACATCGGCGGCGCTGGGGGCGAAGGCGCCGTTGATCGCGGGTACCTGGCGCGGGTGGATCGCGGCCTTGGCCGAAAAGCCCAGGCGGCGCGCCCGGCCGCATTCATCGGCAAGGCCTGTCTCGTCGTCGAGCGCGATATAGGGCACGTCGATCGCGGGCTTGCGCGCCTCGGCACAGGCCAGGATGACGTGGTGGCGCGCGGCAAGCAGCGGCTCCCAGGCGAGATCGACGCCGAGTTCGCCGGAAAAATCGCCCCCGCCGAACATCACCGCCGCGACCCGCGCATGCGCGGCGACCTCGAGCGCATGGCGAAGCCCGCGCGGGGTTTCGATCAAGGGTACGAGATCGGGGCAGTCATCGCCCAGCGCGCCCGCGACCACGTCGAGCTCGGCGGCGGTCTCGACCATCGGCACGAGCAGGGTTTCGGGCAGGGTCCCGCATTCGCTGAGAGCGGCAAGGTCGCGCACGCCGAATGCCGTCGCGACGCCGTTGATGCGCACCGCCCATCCCGCCGGGCCTTCCCCGACCTGCGCCAGCGCGGCGCCGCGCGCGCTGGCCTTGTCCTCGGCCGCGACAGCATCCTCCAGATCGATGACGGTGAGGTCCGCGCCGCCCGCCTTCGCCTTGGCGAAGCGGTCGGGCCGCGAACCGGGCACGAACAGGAGGCTGGCGGCGACGAACATGGCGAAAAGGGATGTCCCGGTTGCGGCCCGGCGGACGGGCAATTTGAGGCTTCACAATTTGTCCGGACAAATCTAAAGTCAAGGACGAATTGCGGAATTGTCCGGACAATCGCGCCGGCCTATCCGTAGAGCGGACAACAGCGCGGGAGGTCAAGTTCATGAAATCGATGAAGTCGCTTTTGGTTGCAGCCAGCATGCTTGCGGGCACGATCGGGCTTGCCGGGATGGCGGGGGCCGCCCCCGCTTCGGCGCAGATGCTCGACCCCGATGATCCGCAGGACGCGCTCGAGATTTCGAAGCGCCTGCAATGCGGCGTCTCGGCCGACGAGCCGGCGGTCTATCACTGGTCGGGCAATATCTATGGCCGCTCGCCCGGCGTGCGCGACACGCTGCTGTTCAAGGGCGAGGGCATGAACATCCGCCGCTGCGTCGAGGTCGAGGACCCGACGCGGGGCAAGGGCTGGCGGCTCATCAGCCGCGAGGTGATGCTGATGCTCGACCCGGAAACGGGCGAGGTGCTCGACAGCTGGGAAAATCCCTATACCGGCCAGACGGTCGAGGTGATGCACATCCACAATGACCCGGTGAATGGCCGCCCCAATTTCGCGGTTGGCGCAGATGGCGAACCCTATCGCCTGTCCTCGATGCGGATCGCGGGCGATTACGTCTTCATGCCGTTCGAGGCGCCGCTGTTCTATCCCAACCCGCTTGCGGGCGAGTATCAGCAATATGTCGGCAACATGTATCACGCGATGGAGATCTTCGATTTCGCCGCGCTCAAGGACGAGCTGTTCGACGCCTCGACGCCGACCGCCTATCCGATGATCAGCTGGGTGCGAATTTCGCCCTGGGCGCCGTGGATGGAAATGGGCGGGCGGCCCGGACAGATGGTCTTCAACGCGATGGGGCGCAAATTGCCGGGCGGGTTCGAGGAACTGCCAGACGTGCTCAAGGACGAGATCCGCGAGAACTACCCGATCTACGAAAGCGCACCGCCCAAGGACGACATGCGCCGCAATGAAACGACCTGGACCAAGTTCCGCAAGCTCACCGAAGCCAAGCGCGGCGAAGGCGCAGATGCGGGCATGGCCGAAGGCGAGTAAGCCCGACCGAAACGAAGAGGGGGCGGGAAGCGATGCGCTTCCCGCCCCCTTTTCGTGAATGATCGCGAAAAATCAGAACCCGGCGGACAGGACGATGCCGACCCGGCGGCCCGGACGCAGGCCCCCGATGAAGCTGCGGCGCAGATCGTTGTTCGCATCGGCATAGCGGATGATCTGCTGGATCGCGTCCTCGTCGAACAGGTTGTTGGCGTAGAGCATGATCCGGAACTGGTCATTCTCTATCCCCATGCGCACGTCGACCTCGGTCGCATCGCCGGTCCGGGCGAGATTGTGGACCTGCGCGAAGCTTGACGATGTGTACGTGATGTTGCCGCCCGCGAAGAAGTCCCACGTCCCCCCGCCAATGCCGGTCGAGGAACGATAGTCGAGATCGGCGAAGGCGCGGTGGCGGGGGGCGCGCGGGATCGACTGCCCGGCGATCGATCCGAACAGGCTCTGGCAGCCCGAAATGTCGGGGAACTGGTCCCCGGTCGAGCAATTGACGAGGCCGTCATCGGCGACGTCGTTGAGCACGCCCTGGTTCTCGTCCACCCCGCTGGTGAACTCGGTGTCGGCGAGCGCATAGTTCGCCGTCAGCGTCAGCCCGCGCGAGAGTTCGCCGACCAGCTCGGCCTCGATCCCCCAGATCTCCGCCTCGCCCGCATTGGTGACGACGCTGATCTGGTTGGGCGGCACCGACACGTTCTGGGTCAGCTGATAGCCGTCGATCTCGGTGTAATAGGCCGCGAGGTTGAAGATCACCGCGCCGTCGAAAAAGCTGTTCTTGAAGCCGATTTCGTACGACTTGTTCTCTTCCTCGGCGAAGGTCTCGATGCCCAGATTGGGATCGATCGCATTGGCGGTGATGGCCAGCGCACCGTTGAACCCGCCCGGCTTCTGCCCCTCGGCATAGATGGCGTAGAACATGTTGTCGGGCGTGAACTGCCAGTCGAGCGTCACGCGCGGGGTGAAGGCCTTGAACTTCGCATCGGCAAGGACCGGCGCGGGGCGCGCATCGCCCTCGGCGAAGCTGAAGACGGTCTGGTCGATCGATTCCTCGGCATAGCGCCCCTCGATCCCGAGATTCAGCGTCTCGGTGATGTGCCAGTTGATCGCGCCGTAGACGGCGACGTTCCGGATATCGAGCAGGTTCTCGCTGCGGTCATTCGGCGTCGACGGCCCGAACAGCGGGAAAGTGGTGCCGCAGATCGGGTTCGCCGCGCAGCGCGCCTGTTCCTGCGCAAGCCGCGCGCCGAAACTGGCCCCGGCAAGCGCGGCCGCATTCGCGGGCACGTCGCGGATCACGAAATTGTCGTCGCTCTGGTCGAAGTAATAGCCGCCCACGATGAGGTCGAAGGCGTCGCTTTCGTAGAGCAGCTTCAGTTCCTGCGACCAGTCCTGCGTTTCGCGCAGATTGGCGAAGGAGAAATCGATGGTCGATCCGACGAATCCGAACGGGAAGATCGGACCGGCCGGACCGAAGCCGATCGGCGCCCCTGCCGGGAAACGCGCGAAGACCGCCGTCTGAAAGCTGTTCGGGCTGTAATCGCCATCGGTCAGCTGCGTCTCCGAGCGGTCGTTGAAACCGGTCAGCGAGACAAGCGTGAGATTGTCGCCAAGTTCGTATTCCATGCGCAGCGAGACGTTGTAGGTGTCCGCCTCGATCCCGACCATGTCCGCATCGCCGAACTGGACAGTGTAGTCCGAATTGACCTCGCCCGGCTCGATCACGCCGCAGAAATACCGCCCGCGACCGGCATAGAGCGATCCGTCGTCGAACAGGCAGTTGTTCTGGTTGGCGTTCTGGTGGAAGATCGCGGGCTGGCCGTCATCGGTGCGGTTGTAATAACCGCGCAGGGTGGCGGTGAAGGGCCCGCCATTGTCCCAGTCGAGCACGCCGGAAGCCGACCAGGACGATTGCTTGCCGATCTTGGTCCCGTCGAACTGGTTGGTGAATTCGCCCCCGAAATCGTAGAAACGTCCGTTCACGCCGAGCGAGAGGCCTTCGCTGATCGGCCCGCGAATGCCGGCGGTAAGCTCGTAGCGGTCATGTTCGGCGATGTCGGCGGTGACCCGGCCTTCCCAGGTGTCGCCCGGCATCTTGGAGATGATGTTGATCGCGCCCGAATAGGTGTTGCGTCCGTAAAGCGCGCTCTGCGGGCCCTTGACCACCTCGATCCGCTCGATCGTGTCGACGTCGTAATCGGCGAGGCTTCCGGTGTAGTAGATCCCGTCGATGAAGAAGGCGACGCCGCTTTCGCCGAGGATGTTCGCCTGGCCGCGGATCACCGGGCGATTGCCGTTGCGCCCGAAGCTTTCATCGAAAATGAGCCCCGGCGTCGTGTTGGCGATGTCGGTCAGGTTGTTGAGGTTCAATCGCTGGATCGTCTCGGAGGTGGCGACCGCGACGCTGGTGGGAACCGACTGGAGCGATTCCTCACGCTTGCGCGCGGTGACGATGATGGTCTGACCGACCCCTGCCACTTCCTGCATTTCCTCTTCGCTTTCGTCGATCTCCTGCGCAGCGAGCGCGCTCGGCGTGAGCATGGTCGCGGCCAGCAGTGCCGAACTGACAAGCTTTCTCATCGATACCCTCCCGTTGGATGCGCGGGCCGCAGCCCGCGCGAAATTCTTCTTACCGTCCCTGCTCCCCATTCCTGCCAATCGGTCGAAATTTGTCCAGACAAATTTTTCGGGAGGCAGGCAAGGGCCCGGCGTGTGAGGAATCAGGGCAACGGTTTCACGTTGCCGAGGAACGCGGTGACCAGCAGCAGGAGATAGACCGTCCACACCCAGATCCGGGTGCGGTCCATCGTGCGCCTGAGCGGGATTTCGGTCGCATCGCTCGACCCTTCCTGCATCACCGCCGCAAGCTGCGCACCGACCGGCTTGAAGGTCACGTCGATCATGATGGCGGCAACGAAGATGAGCCCGAACATCAGCGCCTTCCACGCCAGCCAGTCCGGCGCGAGCGGCGCGCCCAGCACCAGGCTCTGCCCGCCGAGCCAGAGGTAGAACCCTCCGATCAGCCAGCGCAGGATGCCTTCGATCCGGCGATTGCGCGCCGCGCGCGGGGTCTGGTCGTGCATGTGCGAATCCCACACCAGCGCAAGCCAGGCGAGGCCGATCAGCCATGCGCCCGCCAGCAGCCAGGTCGGCACGTCCCACCAGCCGCCCGTGTCGACCACGCTGAGCGAAAGCGGCACCATCAGCGCCCAGGCGCTGCGCGGGACCATGTCGATCTCGACCAGCAGGGTGAGCAGCGCGATCCTCTGGTCGAGCGACCATTTCTCGCGCTTCCTGAAATGCTGGCCGAGCACGAACACCCCGACATCCGCGCCGAGCCACAGCACGAACAGCAGCAGGTGGACATAGACCAGGACCGGATAGGCAAATTCGGACATGAGCCCCCTTCCAGCGAACCCTCGCGGCAAAACTCTCGCGGCGACATCCGCCCCGCAAAACTGTTGCTCAAACGGCACGCATGTTGACAGATTCGGACAATTTGTCCGGACAATTTGCACTTCCGCGCTTGACAAGCAAGAGTTTGTCCGGACAACTTTCCCTCGCAGGTTGGGAACAACAGACCGGCGGGAGGCCGGCATCACCCTTTGCCCACGCCCTTGCCCACGGAGGAAATCCGCATGACTTCTCGCAACACGAAGAAGCTCGCGCTGCTCGGCATGACTTCATGTCTCGCCCTTGCCGCGTTTCCCGCCACCGCCCACGCGCAGGACCCGGACCAGGAGGCCGCCGAGGACGATCCCCAGCGCGGCGTGTCCTCGATCATCGTCACCGCCCAGCGCCGCGAGGAAAGCGTACAGGACGTGCCGATCGCGATTTCGGCCTTCGACCAGCAGGAACTCCAGACCCGCGGCGCGTTCACCGCGCTCGACGTCGCGCAGTTCGTGCCGAACCTCGTCGGGCTCAACAACACCGGGATCGGCACCGCGAATTCCTATTACCTGCGCGGGATCGGCAATTCGGAAAGCATCGCGACCTTCGACCCGCCGATCGGCACCTATGTCGACGACATCTACCTCTCGCGCCAGAACGCCAACAACCTGTCGCTGTTCGATGTCGAACGGATCGAGGTGCTGCGAGGGCCGCAGGGCACGCTGTTCGGCCGCAACACGACGGGCGGCGCGATCAACGTCTTCCTTTCGGAGCCGGGCGACGAGATCGGCGGTTATGCCGAGATCGGATACGGCTCCTACGACATGAAACTGGGGCGCGCCTCGATCGATCTGCCGCTTTCGGACAGCTTCGCGGTCAAGGTGTCGGGATACTGGCAGGACGACGATGGCTGGGCGCAGAACAACCTGACCGGCGAACGCACCAATGAAAGCGACAGCTGGGGCGTGCGTCTTGGCATGCGCGGCGAATTGTCGGACAGCGTGCGCTGGACGGGGTCCTACATCCACACCGTCTCCGAGGCGGTGAACCTGCTCAATTTCGATTGCGACCCCACCAATCCGACCAATTGCGACGGACGCTTCACCGCGACCGGGCTGACGCAGGGCGGCAATTTCATCAGCCCCGCCTTCGGCCCGCTGGTCGCGGGCGACAAGGTCAATCAGGGCCTCGGCAACAAGGCGACGATGGATTTCATCTCGTCCAATCTCGAAGTCGAACTGTCGCCCGACTGGACGGTCAACTTCATCACCGGCTTCGTCGATCTTTCGCAGCAATTCGCGCTCGACTTCGCCGATGGCCGCGCTCTGCCGACCGCGGCAAACCCGGTCCCGCCGGTGGTGGGGTGGACCTATGGCGGCTTCAGCATCGTCAATGACGGCAGCCACACCCAGTTCACGCAGGAAGTGAAGTTCACCGGCTCGATCGCCGACGGCCTGCTCGACGTGGTGGGCGGCGTGTTCTACTTCCACGAGGACAACACGACCGATTTCGCCGACATCTTCACGCTTCCCTTCGCACCGCCGCCGGACGGTTTCCCGTTCCTGCTGGCCGATCGAACGATCGTGAACACGGCGGAAGCCTGGGCGGGCTATCTCCAGGCCGACCTCAACATCACCGACCAGCTGACGCTGACGGCGGGGGTCCGCTACACCGACGAGACCAAGACATTCTCGATCCGCGACAATCGCGGCCGCGTGGGCGCGAGCAACCTGTGCATCGCGGCCAACCAGTTCGGCCCCACGCCCTGCATCGAGGACGCCAATCTCGTCGCGGGCAACGGCGCGCCCATCCCGACCGAGCAATCGGTCGACCTGTGGACCCCGCGCTTTGCCATCAATTACGCCCCGACCGACGAGATCCTGCTCTTCGCGAGCGCGACGCGCGGCTTCAAGTCGGGCGGCTGGAACGCGCGCGGCACCACGCCCAGCCTGCTTTTCCCGTTCGGACCGGAAACCGCGTGGAGCTATGAAGCGGGCGCCAAGACGGAATTGTTCGACAATCTCGTGCGCTTCAACGTGACCGGTTTCTGGCTCGACGTGGCGGACCTGCAGACACCGTCGGCCTTCGTCGCGCCCGACGGGTCGCTGACCTTCATCACCCGCAACTTCGCCGATTACGAAAACAAGGGCGTCGAGGTCGAGATCACCACGGTGCCTGTCGAAGGGCTCAACCTGTTCGCCGCGATCGGGTACCAGGACGATGAATACAACATCGATCCCAATGCCCCCGCGCTCGACGAATTCGGCGTGCAATCGGTCGCCGCGCAGCAGCAGGACTGCCTGGCCCAGCTCGCCGCCGGACTGCTGCCCAATGTCGGCGGCGGGGCGGACGAGGCGGGCGCGTGCGGGGTCGGCATCGTCGCGCCCGACGGTTCGATCTCGACCCCGGTCCGCACGCCGGACTGGACGGTCTCGATCGGCGGCAGCTACGAAATCGGCCTCGGCAGCGATTTCTCGCTGATCCCGGCGGTCAACGCCAATTGGCGCAGCGACAGCGAAGTCGGGACGAGCGAGGTGACCTTCTTCGACGAACCGGTGACGGGCAATTCGGGCACGGTCTATCCGACCAACACGCTCGGCATTGGCGATCCGATCGACCCGGCGACCGGTTCGTTCAGCCCGGCGCGCTGGATCGTCAACGGCACGCTCACGCTGCGCAGCGTTGCCGGCTGGGCTCTGGTCGCGGAATGCCGCAACTGTTTCGACGAGGAAGCGGTCGAAAGCAGCCTTGCGAACTACGCCTATCTCAACCCTCCGCGCACCTGGATGGTCAGGGCCAGGTACGATTTCTGATGCTTCGACAAACGGCGGCGGCGGCGGTCCTGGCCGTCGCCGCCGCATTTCTCCCTTTCCCGCCGCTCGCCGCCCAGCCCGCTGCCGATGACGGCGTGGGCCCGTGGAGCGAGGCTATCGTCAGCGTCACCGACCTCGATGAAAGCGCGGGCTGGCTGATCGATCACGGCGGCTGGCGCGAAATTGCGCGCGGCCCGCTCGACCCGTCCGAGATCGCATACTGGAACCTCCCCGAAAGCATTTCCGGCGCCTTCCTGAAAATCTGCGCGCCCGGGGCCGAGGAGGGCTGCATCCGCTATGTCCGCTTCGACGGAGCAACGGACCAGCGCCCGATCCGCCTTGCCGCGCGGCCATGGGATACCGGCGGCATCTTCTCGATCATGCTGCGGACCGAGGACGCGCAGGAAGCCTTCGACGCGGCGATCGCGCGCGGATGGTGGGCGGAAAGCCAGCCCTATGCCTTCACGTTCGGGGATTCGGATCTCGTCAATGTCGTGGTGCGCGGCCCGCATGGCGTGGGCTATGCGCTCTACGAACGCAAGGCGCCGCCTTTCGATGCCTTCCCGGTCGGCCCCTTGAGCCGGGCTTTCAACGCCATGCGCATGGTCAGGGACCAGCCGGCGAGCGTTTCCTTCTACCGCGACCTGCTCGGTTTCGGCGTGCTGTTCGACGCGCCCTTCACCGATCCCGAACCGCGGACGAACAATTTCTCCGTCCCCGCCAATCTCGCGACCTCGCTCGTGCGCCGCGCCGCCGCGCTTCAACCGGTCCAGCCGGGCGAGACGGGGCGCGTGGAAGTGATGGAATTCGAAGGCTTTTCAGGCCGCGACTTTTCGCAGCACGCCTCGCCGCCCAATCTCGGCATCGTCTCGCTGCGCTATCCGGTGGCGGATCTCGGCACCTATCTCGAGGCGCTCGCCGCGCGCGGGCTGGAACCCGAATATGAACGCAAGGCCGTGGCGATCGCTGGCATCGGGACCGTGGCGATCGCCGCCTTCCGCGATCCCGACGGCAACCTGACCGAGTTCTACGATGCGCCCTAGCCTCGTCGCCCTTTCGCTCGCGGTTCTCGCCGCGCCGCTCGCGGCCGAAGACGATCCGCTGTTCGAGAGGCGCTGGCAAAGCCTGCTTGCCGGCGGATACGAACCGCTCACCATCCCCGTCGACTGGTACGATCCGGTGGCCGGGGTCGAGGGCGCGCCCAGCCCTGTCGCGACCGCGACACCGCAGGAGGCCGGCATCGCCCCGACCGCGCTCGCGGCGGCGGCGGTCTGGGCCGAGGCGCAGAATTCGACCGCGCTGCTGGTCGCGCGGGACGGGAATCTGGTGTTCGAACGCTATTGGCAGGGCTCGGGCCGCGACACGCGTTTCAACCCACAGAGCATGTCCAAGACCGTGCTCGCGCTCCTCATGGGTATCGCGATCGAGCGCGGCGAGGTGACCTCGGTCGACGATCCGGTCTCGGATTACCTCACCGAATGGCAGGGCGATAAGCGCGGCGCGATCACGCTCAGGCAGATGCTGCACATGGCCTCGGGGCTCGAACAGGGCGACGACGGCTATGGCTATGAGGTCACCCCCGAAAACCCGGTGGTGCGCCACAGCCTGGGGAGCGATTATACCCAGCTGCCGCTTTCGCTGGAGCCGGTGACCGCGCCGGGCGAGACCTTCGATTACAACAACAACGTCAACCAGCTGCTCGGCATCGTGCTCGAACGCGCGGGCGGCGCGGATTACGAGGCGCTGCTTTCCGAACGGTTATGGAAGCCGCTCGGTCTCGCCGATGCCGCCATGCCCTTGGATCGCGAAGGCGGAATGGCCATCACGAGCTGCTGCATCCTCTCGCGCGCGGTCGACTGGATCAGGATCGGGGAATTGTTCGTGAACCGCGGCCGGCATGACGGCAAGCAGGTCGTGCCGGAGGACTGGATCGAGGAAATGCTCGAACCCTCGCCCGGCTATCCCGGATACGGCTTCCAGGTGTGGACCGGCAATCAGCAGATCGGCGGCGAACGTCCGCCGCGCGTCCCGCTGGTGCCGTGGCAGAGCGAGGCGTTCGCAGCCGAGCGGGTCGTGCTTCTGCACGGCCATGGCGGCCAGCGCGTCTATGCCATGCCGGACAAGCGGCTGGTCATTGTGCGAGCAGCACGCCAGTGGCCCGAAAGCTGGGACGACGCGCTGCTGCCAAACGTGATATGGCGGGGCACGTCCGCCAAGGGAGAGACCTGAGTGAGTTCCAGCCCCACGCCAGACGCCGCCACAAGCGGCGAGTTCTCGAAAGGCTGGACGGTCCTTTTCGCCGGCGTGATCGGGGTGATGTGCGGCGCATCGCCCATCCCCTACAACGTGATCGGCTTCACCGCCGAGCCGCTCAAGGCCGAATTCGGCTGGAGCCAGACGCAGGTGCTCGTGCCGATCACCCTGTTCGGCGTGATCGCGAGCTTCCTTGCCCCGGTCTTCGGCTGGATGGCGGATCGTTACGGGGTGAGGCCCGTCGCGCTGTGGTCATTGGCTGCCTTCGCGTTCGCCTTCGCCGCGATTGCGCTGACCCCAACCGCGAACGAGCCGGAAACGCTCTACATCTATTACGGGTTCTGGGTCGTGGTCGGGCTGGTCGGGATCGGATCGACCCCGGTGACGTGGAGCCGCGCGATCAACCTGTGGTTCTTTAAGCATCGCGGGCTCGCGCTCGGCATCCTGTTGATGGGGACCAGCATCGCGGCGATGGTCGTACCGAAATTCGCGGTCTTCGTGATCGAGACCTATGGCTGGCGCTCGATGTTCGCGGCCGTCGCTCTGTTCCCCGCGGTCGCGCTGGTGGTCGCCTTCTTCCTGTTCCGCGAACCGCGCCCCGAGGAAAGGCCCCGCGCGATCGAGAGCGCGAGCGGACGGCTGACCGGGGTGACGCTGGGATCGGCGCTCACCAATTACCGCTTCTGGGTGATCTGGGTTTCGATCGGGCTGATCGCGGCGGCGTTCGGCGGGGCCTTCATCAACATGCCGACAATGCTGCGCCTGCGCGGTGTCGAGGCGCAGACAGCCGCGACCGTGATGGGCATTCTCGGCATCGGCATCTTCGTCGGGAGGCTGGCGACGGGCGCGCTGCTCGACCGGTTCTGGCAGGGCTTCGTCGCCTTCCCGCTCCTTTGCCTGCCGGCGATTTCGGCGTGGCTGCTGCTCGGCGACAGCCTCGCCTTTCCGGCTGCGGCGCTGGCCGGTTTCCTGCTCGGTTTCGCGGCCGGGGCGGAAAGCGATCTCATCGCCTACCTGACGGGGCGCTATTTCGGGATGGCGAATTACGGCAAGATATACGGCATGCTCTACATGCCCTTCGGCCTGTTCAGCGCCGCCTCGCCCGTGATCTACGCGCAGGTCTATGACCGCACCGGAAGCTACGACCCGATCCTCGAGATCTCTATCTTCATGTTCATAGCCGGCGGCGCGCTGCTGCTGCTGCTCGGGCGCTATCCGACCGATTTTCCCGAAGCCGAAGACGACACCCCCGAAGCCACGATGGAGCCCGCCTGATGGCAACGCTCGCCTCAGACAATCCACTCGCCCCGGTCCGCAAGGCGATCGGCGACGAGGCGCTGCTGACCGACCCCGACAGCCTCGCGCTCTACAGCCATGACGTGCTGTCGAAGGGCGCCGAACCGCTCGCCGTGTTCCGACCGGACAGCGTCGAGGCGCTGGCGGCGGGCATCGGCGCGGCCACGGCGGCGGGCATAGCGATCGTCCCGCGCGGCGGGGGCATGAGCTATACCGGCGGATACCTCTACAAGGGCGGGCCGTTCCTGCTGGTCGACACCGCCTCGCTCGACCGCGTGATCGAGGTGAACCAGACCGACATGACCGTAACCGTCGAGGCCGGGATCAGCTGGGACGCGCTCCACCGCGCCCTCGCGCCGAAGGGCCTGCGCGTCATGGCATGGGGCACGCTGTCGGGCATCCGCGCGAGCGTCGGCGGGGGGATGAGCCAGAACGGCGTGTTCTGGGGCGCAAGGAACGGGACCGCCGTGGACAGCGCGATCGGTTTCGACGTGGTGATGGCCGACGGCACGGTGCTGTCGACGGGCTCCGATTTCTTCCGTCCCTATGGCCCCGACCTCACCAGCCTGTTCGCAGCCGATTGCGGAGCCTTCGGGGTCAAGGCGCGCGTGACATTGAAACTGGTGCGCGAGGCGAACGCGTTCGCCTATGGCTCGTTCAGCTTCGCCGACCACGCCGCGCTGCTCGGCGCGATGAGTGAAATCGCGCGGGCGGAACTCGCGAGCGAGAGCTTCGCCTTCGATCCCTTCCTCCAGGCCCAGCGGATGAAGCGCGACACGCTCACCAAGGACGCGAAGCAGCTCGGCAACATGCTGAAGGCGCAGGCCAAATCGGGCGGCGTGTTCAAGGCCTTGAAGGAAGGCGCGAAGGTAGCGCTGGCGGGGCGCTCCTTCCTCGATGATGTGCCTTTCAGCCTCCACTGCATCGCCGAAGGGCGGCACCAGGCGGGCGTCGATGCCGACATGAAACGCATCACCGAAATCGTGCGCGAACAGGGCGGCGAGCCGGTCGAGAACTCGATCCCCAAGATCCTGCGCGCCAATCCCTTCCCGCCGCCCAATTCCATGCTCGGCCCCGAAGGCGAGCGCTGGGTTCCGGTCCACGGCTTCCTGCCGCATTCGAAACTGGTCGCGGCGTGGGAGCGGTTGCAGGACCTATGGGCCGAAAATGCGGGCGAGATGGAACGGCTGAAGGTCGAGACCGGCGCGCTGATCGCGGCGACGGGGCGCACCTCCTGCCTGATCGAACCGGTGTTCTTCTGGCCGGGCCAGCACAACCCGCTTCACCGCCACGCGGTCGAGCCGGACCACCTCGCCAAACTCAGCCCCGCGCCCGACAGTCCGGAGGCGAACGCGCTGGTCGACAGGCTCAAGGGCGAAGTGATCGCGATCTTCCGCGAAATGGGCGCGATCCACCTGCAGGTAGCGCGGACCTATCCGCTCAAGGCGAGCCATTCGCCAGAAGGCTGGGCGATCCTCGAGGCGCTCAAGCAGCAGGTCGATCCCAGGGGCCTGATGAACCCGGGTTCGCTCGAACTTTAGGAATGGGACCCGACCTCGACCGCAGGCGGGCATTGGCCGCAGGATTGTGCGCAGGCGTGGCAGCGGCCATGCCGTTCGGGGCAGCAGAAGGACACGAAGTGACTGAGACCGGCACCTATACCGCCATGGCGATGCAATTGACCGCGCGCTCGCTCGAACGGCTCGGCAGCGACGATGCGCGCGCCGCGATCCTCGACCATATCGCCGAGATCGAGGGGCAGATCAGGACCAGCGCTATCTTCGTCGCGGGCTATGCCGGAAAGCCGGTGAAGCTCGTCGTGCTGCCCGAATATCTCTTCACCTCCTATCCGGTTCGGATTTCCATCCCCGATTTCGCGGCCAAGGTCGGCTTTGCCGCAGGCGGCCCCGAATACGAGGCGCTGGGCGGCGTGGCGCAGCGGCTCGGCGTCTTCCTTGCGGGCAATTCCTACGAGACCGACGAGGCTTTCCCGGATTTCTATTTCCAGACCTCGTTCATCGTCGCCCCCAATGGCGAGGTGGTGCTGCGCTATCGCCGCCTGCTCTCGATGTTCGCGCCCAGCCCGCACGACGTGTGGGAGGCCTATCTCGACAAGTATGGATTGGAGGGTGTTTTCCCCGTCGCACGCACCGAGATCGGCAACCTTGCCGCCATCGCGTCGGAGGAAATCCTCTATCCCGAAATCGCCCGCGCGCTCGCTCTGCGCGGGGCGGAAGTCTTCTGCCATTGCTCGTCGGAAATCGGCTCCCCGCTCGCGACCAACAAGGACATCGCCAAGCAGGCTCGCGCCTTCGAGAACCTCGCTTTCGTCGTCAGCGCAAACACGGCGGGGATTTCCGGCACGGCCATGCCGCTGTCGAGCGCGGAAGGAAACAGCCAGGTGGTCGACTGGAAGGGCCGCGTGGTGGCGCAATCGGGTGACGGCGAGACCTTCACCGCCTTCGCCCCCATCGACCTTGCCGCCATGCGCGACGCGCGCAGCACGCCCGCGATGACCAACTACCTCGCCCGCCAGCGTCCCGCGCTCTTCGCCGAGGCCTACGCGGCGGCGGCAGAGCCGTTCCAGGGGCCTGACGGGATGATGGCGGGCGGCAAGGCCGCAATCCCGGACCGCGATTATTTCCGCAAAGCACAGGAAGAGGTGATCGAGCGGCTGATGAAGGCAGGAGTGATTGGATGAAGCACAGAAACGTTCGCGGCAGGATCAGCTACACCTCGACCAAGCCCGAATGGGCCGGGCGCGAGCGGGGGCGCGAATGGTTCAACTTCTCGCATCATTCGGACGGCTCGATCATCATGAGCGCCCAGTGCGAGATCGAGGAGCCCGATCCCACGGTCCTTCGCAACATCACCTATCACATCGGCCCCGGCATGGTGCCGCAGAACCTGCTGGTGCACCTGACGCTGGGCGACGAATTCCTCGGCAGCGGGTGGATGCGGCACGATGCGCAGGCTGGCACGATCTCCTGCGAGAGCTACGGCCCTTCGATCGGGCGCAATTCGGAAGTGCGCGAGGACGTGGGCAATTTCGACGGCTTCGGCACGCACCCGGTGGTGGGCGATGGGTTCCTGACCAAGATTATGGATGTCTCGAAAGGCCCGCACAAGCGCAAGCTGCGGGTCTTCCTGCCCTCGCCCGACCATCGCGGGGCGACCCCGCCGCAGATTTCCGAGGTGTTCATCACGCTCGAATATGTCGGCGAGGAGGAGAAGACCGTCACCGCGGGGACGTTCGCCTGCCGCCATTTCCGCTTCATCGACGATGCGCCCGACGGGATGGGCGGCAAGACCCACCCCGATTACGACATGTGGGTGACCGCGGACGAGGACAACGTGCTCGTCTACGGTTCGATCGACGGCTACATGATGAACCGCTACGAACTGGTCGAGCTGGAGCGTTAATCCGCGACGCGCACCATGACCTTGCCCATGTGCGCGCCCGCTTCGAGGTGGCGGTAGGCATAGGGCGCGTCCTCGAACGCGAAATCGGCATCGACCAGCGTTTCGACCCCGTGTTCGGCCATGGCCGCAAGCGCCGCCTCGAACATGCCGCGATGGCCGCTGGTGATGCCCTTGATCGTGATGTTCTTGCCCAGGATCGGCCCCTGCGCGAAATCGGCCTTGTCCTGCGGCGATCCCGACAATGCGCCCAATGTCCCGATCCGCCCCTCGGGCGCGGTCGCAGCAAGCGTCTGTTCGAACGCGCCGAAGCCGAGCGTGTCGACCACGATATCCGCTCCGCGCCCGCCGGTCGCCTCGGTCAGCGCCGCGCCCCAATCGGGCCGGTCGCGGTAATTGACGGTGTAATCCGCGCCCATTTCGCGCGCGCGGGCGAGCTTGTCGTCGCTGGACGAGGTGATCGCGAATTCGGCCCCCAGCGCCTTTGCCAGCTGGAGCGCGAAGACCGCGACCCCGCCCGTGCCCTGCGCGAGGACGAGCTTGCCCGAAAGATCGGCGCTGCCGCCATTTCCGAAGACGATCATGGCGTGCCACACCGTGCCTGCGACCACGGCGAGCGTCGCGGCGGTGCGGTCGGACACGGCATCGGGCAGCTTGATCGCCGCCTTGGCCGGCAGCACCGCTTTCTCGGCGAGCCAGCCGTCGATCGTCACGCCGACATCGCGCCCGAAAATGTGGAAGCCGAACGGGCCCTGCGCGTCCCAGTCGACGAAATTCGCCGCCACCACGCGGTCACCGACGGCAAACCCTTCGACCCCGTCGCCCAGCGCCTCCACCGTGCCCACTCCGTCGGTCAGCGGGATGCGGGTTTCGGGAAGGTCCGAACCATAGTGTCCGCGCAATATCATCAGATCGCGGTAGTTGAGCCCGGCGGCGGTCACGCGCACCAGCACCTCGCCCGGCCCCGGCTGCGGCGCGTCGCGCTCCACCATGCGCAGGCTGTCGACGCCGCCACGCGGTCCGATTTCCCAGGCCTTCATCTCAAGCGCCCCGGATCGGTGCGAAGACGCGATTGATGAATTCCTTTGCCTTTGCGTCTCGATCCAACGCCTCGCCGGATTTCGCTTCTTCGAGCGCCAGCAGGCGTTCCTCCTGCACCCAGACCTCCTGTGCGAGGTTCATCACCACCGCGACGAAGCGGTCCATCGCCGGATCGGCGAAAAAACGCGGATTGCCATGCTCGTCATAAAGGCTGGGCGGCGCATCCTCGGGCCGGAGTTGTTCGCTCATTTCTTGAACGCTCCGAAACCGTACCACATCACCCCTTCGGCAAGCCGCCCGGTGGTCTGCTGGCCGACGCCTTCGGCCCGGTCGCCCTTTGCGGCATCGCTGACTGCCTGTTCGCCGTAAATGCCGATGGAGGGCACGACGAATTCGAAGAAATTCTCCTCGGCGAACCCGGCGCAGGTGCACAACTCGCGCGGGATCTCGTCGCGATAGCCTTTGTAATAGGGCTCGTTGTTGTAATAGCTGTCCCAGTCGAGATAGAACCCTTCGAACGCGCCCATCTGTTCGTTCGGTGGCAATTCCATGTGGATCATCAGCCCGCCGGGCCTGAGCACGCGATAGGCTTCGTCAAGGCACTTCGCGCGGCTCTTCTTCGACAATTCGTGCAGGAACATGCTCGACCACACCACGTCGAAGCTTTGATCCTCGAAAGCGAGATCGTCGGCGCACATCTGCTGGAAATGCACGTCTTGCCCCTGCATCTTCGCCCGGGCCGAAGCGTAGGTCAGCGGGCCGGGCGCGGCGTCGATCGCGATCACTTGCGCCTCGGGATAGGCCTGTTTCCACGGCAGGGTATTGTGGCCGATCGTGCAGCCGGTATCGAGGATGCGCGAGGGCGCGAAATCGGGAAAGCGCTGCTGCACATACCGGCTCATCGAAAGGCCGATATCGTCGAGATTCGCCCCCATCAGCCCCATCGAGAACACCGCAAGGCCCCGGTCATAGACCGCGCCCGCCTCGAGGCCGTCGCCCCCTCGCGTATAGCTTCCCGGCATGAGGTGGACGTCGATCGCGTGCACGTTCTTGGGAACCTCAAGCGCGGGATCGAGCGTGAGCGAGCCCGGCCCCTCTGCCTTGCGCGCCTCCTCGGCGAGCCGCTCGGCCTCGCGCTCGACGCTGTCGGCGACGCTTGCCCAGACCATCTTCTGCGCCTGCACGCGCATGGCGGAATAGATGTTGAAGGCCGGATCGCCGCGCAAAGCCTCGTGCGCCTCGCGGCTGGTTTCGGGATCGCGCCCGTGCACCTTGCGGAAAGCGGGGGCGGCGCGGTTCTGGTAGGCAGTGCCCATGTCGGCGGCGAGGTCGTTCAATATGAGGCTGCGCATCCCCGACACGAAGCGCCCGCGCGCGATTTCGTCCGGCGTCGATTGCGCCTTCATCGGGTGCTGGAGTTCGACACTCATTCGCTGTCTCCTTTTGCCTCCGGGCCGACCACGGGCTCATCCACCTGCTCGATTGCGGCGCCCGAGAAATCGGCGGTGAAACGGTTGTCGCCCACGCGTCCTACCATATCCTCGCGCAGCGGCGCCTCGGCATAGATGGTGACGGTGTAATCGCCCGCCGGAGGGTCCTGCCGGATCGGCAGGATCTCCTCGCGATAGGCGCGGCTGTTCCAGAAGGCCCGCGCGTTTTCGATGCAGGGAAAGCGAACGGTCAGATTGACGTAGTCCGGCGCGACCTCGCCCTCGAACACCTCCAGCGGGCGCGGCACGGTGACGTAATAGCCGCCCAGCTGTTCGTAGAGTCGGCTTTCGGCAATCGCACGACCATAGGCGATCATGCGTGTCCGATCGAGCGTGCGGCCCTCGACCACCATGTAGACGGGCGCATCGCATCTCGATGCGGGCGGAGGCGGGGCAGCGCCCGCATCGACGCCCGCCTCGACCGGGGCGGATTGCAGGATGAGAAGGAAGGCGGGGGCGATCATGGGGCAGGGATCCTTTCCTCGTCGCACAGCGTGCGTTTCCACGGTCGGCCATCGCGGAACCATTGCCAGGTCCGCGCGCGGCTCTGTCCGTCCGGGGCGATGTTGATCATCTCGACATAACAGGCCCCCGGCACGTCCAGCCGGTCGAGCTTCAGCATCAGGGTGTCCTCGTCCGTCTGCCAGCCATGGCCCGAGAATCGGTCGGTCGCCCAAAACAATCGTTCGCCCTCCAGCCTGCCGCCGAATTCGTAGGTCGCCTGGCGCCCGTCCTCCCAGCTCAGCCAGTTGTGCTGGATGTAATGCCACTCGCCCGCATCGGGGAATTCGCAATGGGTCTTCACCTTGTGGGCGTCGATCAAGGCGCCGTCGGCGTCGTAATGGCGATACCAGCCGTCCCACCACCCTTCGTGGAGCATCATTGCGGGCATCGCCGCTTCGAGCGCCGCGCGGTTGCCCATCAGCCTTCCCCGCGCTCCGCATAGGCATCGATCGGCAGGGGATCGCCCATCTGGCGGATCAGCGCCCGTTCGCGCAGGAAGCGCAGCATGCCGGTGTCGCCCATGCGGCTCGGCCCGAGGCCGGAACACCCGCGCGACTGGTTGGTGGCATCGCCGACAAAGCTCGTCATCGCCCCGTCCTGAAGCGAGATCGCGCCCGCATCGAGCCGCACGCCCACCGCCGTCGCCTCGTCGAGCGAGCCCGCCAGCACCGCCGCCGAAAGGCCGTATTCGGTGTCGTTCGCCTGCGCGATCGCGTCCTCGATATCGTCATAGATCGTCACCGGCATCACCGGGCCGAACGTTTCCTCGCGCATGACCGTCATCTGCGGCGTGACATCGGCGAGCACGGTCGGGCGCAGATACTTGCCGCCGTCCAGCACCTCGACCTCGCCCCCGGTCAGCACCCGCGCGCCGTGATTGCGCGCATCGTCGATATGGGCCTGCACCTTGTCCGCCTGCGCAGGGAAGATGAAGGGGCCGAGATGCCCCTTCGCGGCGTCGGGCCAGGTCAGTTCGACCCGCTCGGCGGCGGCGACCAGCGCTTTCAGGAAAGGTTCGGCGATTTCGCGGGCCACATAGATCCGCTCGATCGACTGGCAGGCCTGTCCTGTCGCGACCACGCTTGCCCGCAAAGCCACGCCCGCCGCCCAGTCCGGCTCGGCACTGGCGGTGATGACCATCGGGTCCTTGCCGCCGAGTTCGAGATTGGCCGGGATCAGCGCGCGCGCCGCGGCCTCGGCGACCTTGCGCCCGGTCGCGGTCGATCCGGTGAAGCAGACATAGTCCACCTCCTCGATCAAGGCCTGCCCCACATCGGCTGCGCCCATGACATAGGCGAGCGGCAATTCGGGCACTTCGGCAAGGACCTTGCGCATCGGCTCGACGAAGCGCGGCGTGACCTCTGACGGTTTCACCATCGCCGCGCAGCCCGCCATCAGCGCGGGCACGGCATCGATATGGCTGAGGATTACCGGGAAGTTCCACGGGGCGATTGCGCCGAACAGCGGGAAGGCGGAGTAATTGGTAACGATCTCCACGCCGGGGGTGGCCGAAGGATGCGCCTCGACATCGAGCCGGTCGAACAGCTCCGGCCCGCGCTGCGCCCAGCGGCGGATGTTCCCGGCACAGCCCTGCACCTCGATCATCGAGACAGTCCCGCGCCCGGTATCGACGGCGAGCGCGCCCGCGATTTCGGCGGCGTGCGCGTCGATCGCATCGGCGAAACGGGTGAGCACCACCGCGCGCCCGGCGGGGCCGATCGTCTCCCATTCGCCCTGCGCCTCGCGCAGCCGGGCGGCGGTCGCGGCGATTTCCTCGCGCGAGCTTTCAAGGAAGTCGTAATCCTCCTCGCCGGTGCGCGGATTGCGGGCCTTCATTGCTGCTGCTCCCATGCCGACACGATATCCTCGCCCCGCGCGAACCATGCTTCTTCGCGTCCCGTCAGGTCGGCAAGCAGGCTTTCGAGCGCATGGATGCGATAGGGCAGGCCCATGATGTAGGGCGTGAGGTGGATCGGCAGCATCCGCCCGCCTCCCTTCTCCTTCGCCTCGCGAGCGAGCCAGTCGAAAGCGTCCCTCATGCTCTCGCCCCAGCTGTCGGCGCTCTTTTGCTGGACGGTGACGATCTGGCGGTCGGAGAGTTCGTGGTTGAGCGGCAGGTCGATGAGGCCGTTGGAGAAGCGATAGGGCAATTCGTCATTCACCCAGTCGCAGCAATAGGCGAGCCCCTCGTCCTTCAGGATATCGAGCGTCGAGAAGCTCTGCTGGCGCGCGATGGAGAGCCAGCCCTTGGGCCGCGCGCCAGTCGCCGCCTCCAGCCGCGCCATCGCATCGCCGATCAGCTCGCGTTCGGCCTCCTCGCCCAGCGAGGCGTCGATGGTCCCGTTCATGTCGGTCGAATGGGCGATGATCTCGTGCCCGCCCGCCTGCACGGCTTCGATCAGTTCCGGGTAACGCTCGGCAATCGCGGCGTTGGCGGCGAAGCTCGCCTTCACGCCCGCTTTCTCGAACGCTTCGAGCATCCGCCATGCGCCCACGCGGTTGCCATAATCGCGCGCGGTGTAGTGGCGATAATCGGGATAGGGCGTGACCATGTGGCCGGGCGCCTTGAACGGGCCGCCGGGGACAATCGGAAACCATTCGAGACCGACGCAAAGCCACACCGCGACCGAGCCTTTGGGCCACTTGACAGGCGCGCGCTCATGCAGGTTCGACCATTCGTAAAGGTCGTGGTCATAGCCCTCGCGGCGCCTGGGATATTGCGTGTAGCTGTCGGGAAGCGTGCTCATGCGACTTGTGCCCTCCACGCGTCCACGATCTCGCCCGCGGTGGCGAGCCATGCGCGGCCGTCCTTCGCGATGTGTTCCAGTGCCTCCTCGAACGGGCCGATCCGGTGCGGCTGGCCGATCAGGTATGCGTGCAGGGGAATGCACATCACCGTGCCCGACGCCGCGCCTTCCTCCGCGAGGCGCTCGTACTGCTTCACCAGCGTATCGGCATATTCGCGCCCGCTCATGTTGTAGACGAAGAAGCCGTAATGGTCATTGACCTCGAGGCTGTAGGGGATCGAGGCCAAGATGCCTTCAGCCACCTTCACCTCCTGCACCTGGTCATCGTGATAGAGGTCGCAGGTATAGTCGAACCCGTATTCGGCGAGCAGGTCGAGCGTGCGCGGCGTATGCGTCAGCGCGGGTGCGAGCCAGCCGCGGATGCGCTGGCCGGTCGCGGCCTCGACCGTCGCAATCGAGTCCTCGATGATCGCCCGCTCCTGGCGCTCCGTCATGTCGTAGGAATAGCGCGTGTTGTAGATGCCGTGGCTGAAGAACTCCCAGCCCCGCGCGGCGGCGTCGGCGACGACTTCGGGATGGTGCTGGCACAACGCGACCGACAGGCTGACCGAGCCGGGAAAGCCGTGGCGGGTCATCACCTCGGCCATGCGCCAGTGGCTCACGCGGTTCGAATGGTCGCGGTGGGAATAGCCCACGACGCTGGGGGCGGGATGAGGCCAGGGATTGCGCTTGGGATGGATCGGCGGGTCGATCTCGTAATATTCGAGATTGGGCGCGACCCAGACCGCGCAGGTCTTTCCGCCGGGCCACTCGATCTTCGGGCGGCCCTTGTAGGCATGATAGTCGTAAAGCCCGGGATCGGGCGCGCCTTCCTGCATCAGCGCGCCTCCAGCCAGTCGATCACCGTCTGAACCGGCTCGACATCGGCGTATTTCAACTGGAGGTCGGTGAGATTGGCGAAGTGATAGCTTTCGTGCTTGTCGGCGCAGGTCTCGATCGGAACGATGGTGCGATATCCGTGGGAGAGCGCATCGACCGCCGTCGCCCGAACGCAGCCCGACGTGCTGCCGCCCGTCACCACCACGGTATCGACCTTGTGCCAGACGAGATAGCTGGCGAGCGGGGTTTCGAAGAACGCGCTCGGCATGCGCTTGGTGTATTGCAGGTCGTCCGCGTCGATTTCGCAGCGCGGGTCGAATTCGTGGCGCTCGCTTTCGTACTTGATATTCTGCAAGGAATCCTCGGTATCGGTGCGCGTGCCCCACACGCCCGCATCGCCGGCATCCGCCTTGTAGGCGACCCGGCTCCAGATCACCGGCATGCCCTTTTCGCGGGCAAGGCGGCTGATCGTGTTGATGTATTCGATCTGATCGGGATCGGTTTCGTAGGCGGTCCTGAACAGGTCGGTG